>Ga0209930_1000432_pt1 | contig 107934 bp, 115 predicted proteins | sample ThiBiot_500_biof_2_FD_183948 | JGI IMG/M metagenome (GOLD analysis project Ga0209930, IMG submission 183948) | Wastewater bioreactor microbial communities from Cape Town, South Africa - Thiocy_cont_500_biof (SPAdes) | ecosystem: Engineered > Bioreactor > Thiocyanate-remediating >...
GCAGCAGATGCAACGAGACCAACGGACGTATGTACCCAATGCTTAACACTACTTCCACAATCTAAACACGTAAATAGATGATTTCATAAGAGAAAAATGTCGCAATTCGAACGTACTAATAATGAGTATAACGACAGCAGCAACTGCAATGATAGCACCTGTCCAAATACCAACACCGATATCGAATGAACCTGACTTGCCACATCGTGAGGCGGAACTACTCGAAACACTAAGATCGGTCGTTGAGATATCACTGAGCTTATCTATACTAGCAGCTTCAAGACCTGCAACAGCCAAACCAAAGATCAACATAAAAACACCCATAATTGTCGTTGTGACAAATGGCCAGTATGCTCTCCATATAGACTCTTCAACTAAGAGTTTTTGAATTTCACTGGATGACGCTTGTCCTTGACGATTCTTCATAATTGACAATTAATTCAATGGTATAGTAATCGTACTATAGGAAAAACACTTTCGAAAATGCAATGTAAAATAGTTAGTATACACACGATTTGTCGTCTTTATATACTATTGATGTTCGTTCGACTTGTTTATGTTTTACTTTATTTTTTATGGCTATTTTCACGTATCATTTTTCTAATTTTCACTCCGTTCAAGCGTGACACAAACACCCAAAGGTTGAACCACATTTTTCAAAATCAATATTTTTTTTAAAAGAAACAATCTAATCTATGTAACACGATAATAATCGAGAGAAAAAGATCATCGATATCGTACGCAAACAATCGAGTATAACATTAGCCTTGAAAGTTTTTAGAAAAAAAATTAATTGATATACTGTTTCCTTGCTAATCTCAATATGAAGGCCGTTTAACGTTACGGACATTCGTAAAAACTAACGATATCTGTCAGTTTTTAATTGGCAATTTATTCAATTTTAGTTGAAATAATTAATGATGAAGCAATTTGTATTATTTACTCCAAAACTAGGAAGTTGATAAAATCAATTAATAATTTTTTTCTCTATTACAGGTTTACACTCATTTATTTGTTTCAATCATCATTAGAATAAAAAAGACCAATAACACATCTTTCATGATCTGCTAATATGACCTTGTTAGTTGACATATATGCACGCTTTTACTATGAGCGTCGCCGAAAGAAGAAGAAGAAAAGTTGTCACTGCTCTTTTGCTTTTTTTCTCGAGTACAATCGCCTTAGGATAGGTCGAGACGGTCATGTATATATGAAAAAAGAGAGGATAGCATGCGATCAAATTTTCCTCTCTTTTCTCGTTCTATAAAAAGAAGAAGAAGAAAAAGAATTCTGAACGAGAAAAGAATAGAATAGAATAGAAAAATATCGCATTTAAAATAGCACATCGTGGCTGAAGTCATCCTTTTATTTACATACGTCACATGTCAGGTCTTTCCTCGTAAGTATCAAACAAGTAAAAGAATTCAACGATGCTGCAAACATCGAATATTGTTTGGCACAATGTGAATTTAACTGATGAAGTTAAATTAAATCTTCAGTATGATACTCATAGTGGTCTTTTAAACATATTCATTAATAACAATGGCGATGAAAAAGAAATCCCATGTCTTATTAACATTACACCTAGTCATAATAAGAAAGAATCTAGTCAACAAGGTTTGTCAGATACTCTAAAAGTCAAAAGAAGAATTAACTATTAAAATTTCAATTGCTTTTTAGCACTGTCGTCAAATAATGATTCGGAAATCCTGTATGAACTCTCAACAGTCTACACCTACGATGATGACGATGAAATTGATTTCAATGAAACAATTTTGCCGTTATCATCATCAACATCAGCATGTTTTGATGAACAAACATTAGATAATGACGATGATGGATATTCCACACATTCGTCGGATGATTGCGAACAACATCAACCACAATTACCATTATCCATACCGCCGACGAAAAAAATTCGACCAGCATATTCACGTTTTTATCATACTTTCAAACAATATAAAAAACCTATTCGTCGTTTAATCGAACAAACAATTTGGCTAAACGTATTCAAAAAACCAATCCGCCAAACAATGATGAATCATCGATTTCTTTAATTAGTCAGATGTGTTGACATATGTCTTCCTTTCATTTCATTTTTTTTTCAAAACTAAAATCAACCATCGCTTTCGCTCTCTGTGTGTATTGTGTTCGCGCATGTTAACTTTTTGATTAATATGATTCTTCAATGAACTTGAAGATAAGCATACGAACATATTTCAAAAAAGAAAAACACTGAGTCACAAGCAGAATCATCGTCAACTTAAGTGGGAGGCAAGAAAAAATAACATGAAATTTTAATCCTGCCTTTATGTCACTATCGATATTTCAATGAAGAAAGAACACGACACCGTCTATTTTTTTTCTTTTCTCTCTGTCTCACTTTCACAAATAATTTTTCTTCTTCTTTTTTGTAGATTGATTATTTGCATATGTACTTCCGGTGACAAAATCAAAATGAATTATACCTATCTGAATGAAAAAACGATCTCGTCATCATTGATTTGTCCGATCTGTTTGGATGTTCTTCAAGATCCACATACGCATGTCTCTTGTGATAGCGCATTCTGTCGTTCATGTTTATTACAATTAACTGAATCAATCTGTCCGATATGTCGTTGGCATTGGGATGATTATATTCCAATTGAATATAATAAATCGTTGCCGAAAACGAATCGATTAATTCGAAATATGCTCGATGAATTGGCGGTTCAATGTTTGCATTGTAAAACAATACGTCGTCGAGGACAATTCGAGCATGATTGCCAACCAATTGTCGACAAGAAAATCGTCTCGAAAAAAATCGATTATGCTCAAATGATTCTTTTATTTTTAATGTTCTTCTTTTCGAGTTTAATTCTCTATTTAAATCACAAATTTCTATTTGAACCAGTCGATCATCAACAAAAACCAGTGATTAACAATCTCGGTATGGATATTGATAAATATCTATTCGAGAAAATTTACTATTTAATAGTTCAAAGCATCGAATATTCACTAGTCATTTTTCTATTTAATTTTTCACTTTGGTTGAGTATAATTATCTATGGTGATCGTTTGGGCTCGAAACATTTAAATAAATATTTACGGAAATTTTTAGAATTTACAATTATTATCAATCTTATTGGTTATTCAATATCTAATTAGACAATTGCTTCTCTTCTCTTTTTTTTAATAGCAAAAAAAAAACTGAAAATGACTTTTGGCTTATTAATAAATAAAAATTGAAATTCAAAGAAAAACGGAAATTATTTCTTAAAGTAAACTTGAGAAATAAAAAAAGGTAGTAAAATGAATCTAACAGAGAAAAAAAAACAGAGAGTAGCAGCGAGTAGTTTCGATCTACCGACCTCTGAGTTATGAGCCCAGCACGCTTCCACTGCGCCACGCTGCTGTGTTGACCTTCGAGTGATTTATTTTTATCTAGATTAATCTATGAGAAAATTATCGCACAATCCGGATGACATGTTTTCATGCATTCATCCGGATATTTTTCATTGAATATTCGACAAAAACCATACGCCTTCTGCATTAGACAATCATCACGTTTGTCGATACATTTAGCTAATTGATTATGATTGATTTTTCTCATTGGATTAGACACATGCTGTTGTTGATCGTATTGAAGATTTGTTGAATTCTTAAATAACGAAGAAATATCTTTGAAACGTTGAACAGGAATGCATTGACCACATGAACGTTGACACGCTTGAGGCACGGGAAGGAAACTTCCATTGACAAGAATCGTGTAACGATTGTCACAATACTCATTACGCAATTGATAGATCGAACAATACGAACTTTTATCATAACATGAAATACCTTTTTCAATGAGATTAGTTTTTTAGAAATTGTCATCGAAAATTGAGACTTACATTGATATTGAGTTTCTATTTGTTCACAACGTTCGTTTGATGCACATGGATTGGTCGCACAGGCATCTTTGTACTACAAAAAAACAAATATACTAATTCTTTCTTTGAAGTTAAGACAAAATCAGAAATTACTTGGCAACGATCACCGAATCTTCCTGCTGAACAGACACACACAATGGTATTTTGAGTGGCTCGACAAACACCTCCATTACATGACGAAGATGAACAAAGTATTGCTAGACAGACGGACAAACAAATCAAATCATTTGTTATTACAGTCATTGAAGTTTTCTTTACTTACATTCACAGAAATTTCCGGTATGTCCTTCTGAACAGAGACATTGTGTCGATAGATTTCCATTGGTTTCATATCGACCAAAACAAGTGCCATTATTCAAACATGGATTTCGTTGATTACATGGATTTTCTATTAAATAAATTCATAACAATTAGCAAAAACTTTTCATTTTCTAATTTTTTTTACCATATTGACATTCAGGTCCGATGTATTTCGATGTACACATACAAATTCCATTAGCACACGAGCCTCCATTTTGACATTGACCAGTACATTGATCAACTTTCCGAGTAATTAACGATATTTCACAATATTGGCCTGTATAGGAATGTGGACAAGCACATGTAAATGAAACATTGGTTGGATTCGAAATAACCGAACAGATGCCATTATTTTTACAGATTGGTTCGTAGCATGGATTTCCTAGATGATGAATTCAAATTCGAGATTGATTTATGAAATATCAATTTACGAAATTCACAAAATGTTCCCGTAAATTGTGCTGGACAAATACACACTCCATTATTACATGGGCTTCTATATATTTATCAAATTCTTTTGTTTTTTTTTGTTGCAAACTGATTCTTTTTTACCCATTCATACACAATCCTCCGCACGGATTCAATAGTGATGTTTCACATCGGCTACCCGTAAACGCTCCAGTACATTGACAATTAAACCATGTATCCGTTCGATTCCATTTTGCTTGACACAAACCTTGATTTAGACATGGCGATGATGCACACGGATTACTTCGTTCACATTGTTCGCCAGTAAAATTCTCTTGACAAACACATGTATACGTTTGATTCGATGATGATAACGCACAGTAACCACGTGTTTGACAAGGATTACTAGCGCATGGATTTGCTTCGATTTGTTTCTCACAAAAACGACCTGTATAACCTTCTTCGCAAAGACAGAAACTAGCAGATGGATCAGTATTCGATGGAACACATGTACCAGCATTTTGGCACATAGATGACGGAGAACACGGATTATCTAGAGTGAATACAAGAGATTTAAGTGAATTTTGAGATGAATTGATTAGTTACCATATTGACAAAATGAACCGATTCTATTTCCAGCACATGTACAAACTGGTCCTGATGATTGTTCGGTACAGATTTTATAAGATGGACAAATCATATCCGAACAAGAACTGATTTCTAAAAATAGATTCACCAATTTTCACGAAAAGAAAACAAATTGTTCATTGAGGTTTACTGGTATCACAATGTTGACCATAAAAACCCGATGGACAAATACATCGATATGCAGACCAAGTCGTACCGGTATCTGCAAGTAATGTCGTGCATCCGCCACCATTTTGACATGGTGAAGTCATACATGAATCACCTAAACTACATGTTGGACCAGTAAAACCAGCTCGACATAAACATTCGGCCATTGTTGGCGCAATTTGTCGACAAATTCCACCATTTTGACAAGTATTCGCTGAACAAACTGATCCTATACAAAATTCATCTATCGATTTTCTTTTACAACCAATAGATCTTTCTTACTCCATTCACATCGTGGTCCAGCAAATCCTTCTGAACATACACATTGAACATGACTGTTATTCGTTTCACATCGTCCTCCATTTAAACAAACATTCGATGCACATGATTCACCCAAATCTAATCAATTCAGAAACTGTTTTTCCTTCTCGAATTTCTAATGCTTACATATCGAACAATCGAAATGTCCGAAACCTGGCGGACACAAGCACATGAAACTATTCTGTTCTCCAAGCGGTACACATGTTCCTTGATTGAGACAAGGTTTTTTCTGACAAACATTCGTATATTGACATCGATCGCCCGTCAAATATTCTGGACAAACGCATTTGTATTTCATCGGATTGGCTTTTCCAATCGGTTGACAAGTCGAAAGATAATGACAAGAAGAATTCTCACACGAATAATTCGATAATATTTCTATTTCGCAATATCGACCTGTGTAATCATCAGAACATAGACAACGTTGCGTAATATTCTCAGATGATGATGTATCAATAAAACAAGTACCACCGTTTTGACAGGGCGATGATAAACAATTATCTACTACAAAACATTTCATGCACACAAAAAAAAAACAAACAAATGATCTTACTAGATTCGCATCGATAAGTTTCATTGTATTGAACACATTTACCTTGATTTACACAAGGATTCGATGCACATATATCAATCATTGAATCACAATTAGTACCACCATATGGTGATAAACATTTACATATATAACCATTAGATGATGTTAAACAATTACCATTATTTTGACAGGGATTGTTTAAACATGGATCGATTTCGGTTTTCTTGCAATTTTTATCTAGAGATAAAACAGTTATTCGAATAGAGTTCGTTAATTGTATAATCATCTACCTGTTGATTCGTTGGAACAACTAGTTTTATTGAAAAAAGTCGATGGAAATAAAGAAATTTGGCAATGTACGCCGGTGTAATCAGGTTTACATTGACAAATAAAATGAGTCGAAGATATTTGAAGACAAATACCATTCGATGAACACGGATTTGTTTGATTTTGACAAGAACCTTGAATAAAATCGTTCTTTTATTTCCAATAGAATATCTGATTTACCATCGATAATTGCTGATATCGATGAAGTTGTTGAAATCGATTTGCAAGAATCTGATGAAAAGCAAACACATTGCGCTTCATCAGTTAAAATATTTTGCAGATATGAACAAGACTTTCGCGAACAATCAGTTGTATTTCTTGCACTCGAATTACAAGATATTAAATTAATCGTTGTGTTCAATGATTGACGAACGAAAGGTAGTTCAAGATGATATTCATCCGTATAGAAACCCATGAAAAATGTTAAAGAAACATTCGAATTGAGATTAATATCATTGACATCTTCGGTTGTTTGATATCGTTCGAATATAACCGAGATATTTTCATCGGAAACATTCGTTTGTATCAAACAGAAATCTTGATGAGTATCAACTAATGGTGAATCTTGTTCATGAGAATATCTAGATATTCAAATATTGATAATAAATCAAGAGAACATTTGTCTTCTACCTATCTTCGATAGTTCCAGTATTGGGATAGAATACTGCGAGATCAGTTTTATTCTAAAATAGCAAATTAATTTTAATTTTGAAAAGAAAATATTAACCCTAATTGATGTTGCATCTGACCATCCAATAGCAATGTAAGTAGATGTTAGATTAATACTGGAATTGACTTGACCTAACATTTCATCGAGTGTTAATAAACAAAATTAAAATAAAAAAATATTTTTACCTTGAATAAGAAATTGAACCGTATTCAAAGCAATATTATATCTCCATGATATGTTAAACGAGCCTATAGTTTCATCTTGAATAGGCCAGATTCCTCCTGAACATTGTCCTTGAATCTCTATTCAAAATAAAACAAAAATCCCATTAAAACTAAAGATTTTTCTTTTGTCATACGTTGAAAACTTCGAATAAATATCCAAATTAGTAAAATCTTCATCTGAAAAAGTCGAATCAACATACATAGACATACAAAAAAACAGTTCATATTAATCATCATCTCACTCATTGTTCGATGTGAATGACTCGGTTAAATATTGTTCGTTTTTTTCTTTTCTTTGTTCACAACATGTACACATGCATATCGATTAAAAAAGTCTAAAGAGAACGAAAAGAACAAGTGATGAATACGATATGTGAGTTCATCGATTTACCTTTACCGATTAGTTTGCCTTTTCTATTGTATTCTTTTATCCTTTCATACCGAACACACAAAAAAAACAAAATACAAAAAACGTATATTAAATCATCGCTGTTCAATAAAATTTTATTCCAGACAGTATTTTGTCAGGTATATGATGATTGATTATTTAATCAAATTTTCGAGATCAAACAAAACAAGAATCGTTCGTGATTGAAATCTCGCTCTTTGATCCGTAGAATTTTAATTAAATACAAAAAATAAGTCAATAGGATATCTGTTTTTCTTGCATCACAAAATCATCTTGATAAGCATACAATTTCCGGTTATTCATGAAGTATTGCACAACAAAGACAAGATAGTTATCAATACGAAAAGAAAATGTCATGATGTAATCAACAGTTTTTCTTTTATTCACTTGAAAACAACAAAGATTTTCTGAATATTTAGAGATAATCAATTATTATTATTATCGAAATACGAATAATAATGATCACATGCATAATTAGTAAATTGTATATATACAAAGTGATTATGAAATATGTTGGTAGTTGATGGTGTCCGACGGGTCAGTTTACTTGATAAACATATACATATCTCATCATATCTTAGCAGGACGAACTACTGCATTGATGCCTGTAGGGTAAAAAAAAGGAAAATAAAATAACATAATGGCAAGAGAAAAACTATCGTTACAGTAATGATAATGTAAACTGAGAAGAACAAAAGAGAAAAAGAATTCTTCTTCGGCTTGGTCATATAGGACCGATTATCAATAAATTACATCGAACAGTGAAGACAGAACTGTCCATCAGTAGTCAATAATCATTATGATAAATACAACGTTGTTAGTATAGAAGAGAATACAAACACAAGGATATTTCTCGTTTGCAAAGAACATTCAGTTGAATATGAATCTTATTTATTACTTTTTTGTTTTGGTCATCGTAAATGTACGTAGATTTTTATCGAAAAAAAAACTCATTTTGGAAGTTATTTTCTATGATTGTAGTGGACTGATGCTGCTTTTATACATTTTTTTCCACATTCTTCTTCCAAATGGTCGTTGAATCGTCATCGTTCATCGGTCGATGTTGGCAATGATTTTGAAAATGAGATGACAACAACAACATCCGAACCAGTTTTATCTCGTCGACGACCTCAATTGAATTCGTTCGGTCGACGAAAACGTTGGTCTTTCGATGACGAAGTCGAAATTCCAATCGAACAAAATAATACTCCTACGTTGGACAGTGCAACACTATCAACTACAGTCGAAAGTAAACAACCATTATTACGACAAGATACAGTTGAAATCAATGAAACTGAAGAATTAACAACGATTTCAAACAATGATACATTCGCCGAATCGACAACAAGTATTGCTACATCTCAAGATACAGCTATTGTTCTTCTTGATTTTACTACTGTTCAACCTGCCACATTCGATGAAAATCAAACATCGACTGGAGAGCTCACTTCACCAAACGAATCTGAATCTACAACTATAGAATATAATACAACATCAATTGCTGAAGAAATAGAAAATTCGACGCAGACTTATACAGAATCAATTGACATTATGACAACTATTGTCGATATTGTACAAAATAGTACAGAATCTATTGAACAAGAGATTGATAATACGACATACAACATCGCAACAAATGAAACAATTGATTTTACAACAACAATTATTTCGGATACTACACAAAATGCTACAGAAGTGAGTGAAGATACAATGATTGTTTCGGATAATTCAACTGCTCTATCCGAAACAACTGAATTAATCTATGAAGATAACGAATATGCAAATGAAACAGCAACTGAACAACCAAAAATATTTCCTAAACCTGTATGTGATGAATCATGTCAATGTACACAAAAATGTCCATATGGTTATGAAATGATTAATGACACATGTGAATGTGATCCACCTTGTAAAGTAAGTCATATATATATATGACTGTAAACAGTACTCGATGTCGTTCTGTTATTTGAATAGAATTCTCAATGTTTTGGCAATGATACATGTGTTGTATCAAAAAGTGGACAGCCTGAATGTTATCCAACAAATGGAACTGTTCATGGTAAACATAACAAAAACGATTCGACTAAGAAAATCAGGATTATGATAATGTATAATTCTAGATCGACCATTTCGTTGTTATCAACCACGAGATTCGGGTTATCACGATGTCGATATTCGATATTACAATCGATGGTACTACAATGCCGATCTAGATGCTTGTCATCTACTCGTCTATCGTGGTCTAGGTGGAAATACAAATAACTTTCAAACATTACATGAATGTACTCTAGAATGTATCAGTACGTTAGCAATCTTCTTTTTATTTCAACAGAATAGAGATTGAATCATCTCTTGTTTGTAATTGTAGCTTGTGGTCCAGCGCCAGATAAAGGATCATGTTTAGGTGTCATGCGTATGTGGCATTACAATCATACGACAAGTCAATGTTCACAATTCGAATATTCAGGTTGTAAAGGCAATGAAAATAAATTCATTCGAAAACAAAACTGTGTCGATACATGTGTAACTCGAATACTCAATTTATAATTATCGATTTATTCGTCGTATTTTATTTCTGCTCTTTGTGTGTGTGAATGTGTGTGTGTTTAATCAATTTTCAATATGATTGTATTCGAATAATTGTTTGTTTATTTCCTGAGAAGAAAAAATATATATATATATATCTGACCCTAATAATTCTGTTCAAATATCATTGCAAAGTTTCGAAAGAGAATTGTTTTTACAAACAAAAATTAAAGTCACATTTTGTACAGACAAAGAGTAATGATGGCATTGTACCATCTTCGTGATGCCATAAAGTCGAATAGAGTTTGGTTTCTTGACAATTGCCCATTGTTTGCCGATGATAAGCATGAATTTCATTTAAAGAACCTGTTTTCAATTGACATTGAAATGTACATTGACGACAAATAATTGGCTGATTTGCTGAGAATTGGTAGAGTGTATCGTTCGAACACAAAGGACATTGTGTTTGATTGAATTCTTCAATCGATGGAACGTATTCGAGTTGATCTTCGGGAATATCTTGAAAGGGTTCAAGTTCGAGTTCTCGAAGAACTTCATTCATAATTGCCCAATTGGCTTCGAATTCAGCATCTTCAGTTGGAAGATTGATTTGATTACCTTCGATATCCATCGATGATGCATTTGATGCTGTTGAAGGTAATGAACCGAACATTTTTATCCATTCGGATTCGACGATATCACGAGCTGATAACGCCGGTTGATTATCATCAAACTAATGATTAAAAAACTCGTAGTTTTTTTTTTACAAAGAAAATGATTTTCTCTTACAGAAAGTTGTCGCATTTTATTAAACATTTTGTCACGGGCACGTTTAAATTGTTGTTTACAATGAAGACGATATCGATCTTTCCAAGTTTCGTCACAACGTACAGTTGGCGATGGCATTTTATACATAGCTGAATGAGCAGTTTGTCGAGCTGGAGATGCTGGATGTAACGACATTGTTCTTTGAATTTATCTAAAATAAAATTCAAATTATTAAGTAATTATTTGACAAAACAACAGCAAACAAGTGACTAGATATAGAAAGAAAATAAGCTGATTAAAAAATATATGACTAGACAACAGCAAAGAAGACAATATTGAGTTTAAATCTTCATCGGATTTGGTAGATTTGTTTTGTGTTCTAATAACATATCTGTATCCATGGCAATGCCTGCACATGCTGAAAGAATATTTGTTATGCATCGATGTTGTTTGAAGAGAGCATTGATAACCGGTGTACCAGGTGGAACCATAGGTGCTTTAAGTAGATACGAAAGTATCGAAAGAACCGGATGAAATGATTGATATTGTTCGTTTTCATTGGTTTTATACGTAATACGGGTCATTAATTCAGTTAGAATGACTAAATCAAGAATTAATGGTGATGCTAATAATGAATCTTCGCATGTATTATGAATAGCTATGGTACTGAGACCATTCATAAAGATCGATGATATATATTCATCCATTGCACGTTTTGAATCTTTGACAAACGGAACATATTTAATGACGACAACATGATCGGGATGTTCATTCGTTTTCTTATCGTATAGCAAATGATTGGCCCCGACCATATCATCAACAACATTCGATTTGCTGATTTCTTTCGAACGAAATTGCTGTGGTGCACTAAGATTTTTGCCATCATTATTACCGAGATGATTGTATGAAACAATCGATTGTATTTTCAAGCCAGCTGAAACGAGAAAATCAGCGAGAACTGATTTTAATTTCGTCTGTCCACTTTTGAAATCATCGCCACCAATAAAAACTTGATGTTTTTCAGCAAGTTCAATAATTCCTGGTACGAGTGTATTCTGTGGACTACCGTTTATATAAGGACAATTTTCGAGAATTGCTGCACAAGCGAAAATATTCGATGGGCTAATTTCTGATTCATTAGCCGCAATCGAACGAAGAAGTTCTTCGCTTGTTTGATTTAAACCTTCGCGAACTAAAATATTCGATTGACAATTGAAACTTAGGCGGAGAAAACTCGGAGATTTTACCGTCAACATAACGTTCGGTATTTGCTGTCCAAAGAATGATAACTTTGTCTAACTTATTCGTTTTTTTAAATTCCCGAATATCATTTCGAATATGATCTAAATCCTGTTGTTTCGTTCCTTTCGGTATTAAATTATTGGCTCGATCTTCTTGATTAGCTGCAATAAAATCCGGATAATAGATCGATGGCAATGGTTTATATTGACTCATTTGACTTTTCAATTTTTCTTGTAATTCATAATCGAATACACATGCACGCCGCATTGATTCATATAAATTCGCATTATTTATATCCCAACCACCGATGACAAGATCATTCGGATGTAACATCGGAAGAATTGTATTAAATGGTATATGAACTTCTTTGCCTTGATGATTACTACCGATTCGAATCGTTGTCGATTGAGTCAACGAACCGTAATAGTTCGAATGTTGTTCACCTTCTGTATAAACAAATTGAATTTGAGAAGATAAAAATGAAATTTCAAACTCGAACCTTTTCTCATCCAAGTTAATTTCTCTCGATTGGCGATCGTCGCTCCTGTAAATGTCGAACCATTATTTCCGCCCCAACCGACAAGCATAACGCCTGTTCGTGGCACTTGCCGTTGTGTTCGAAAGAAATATTGATATTTTCTCGGAATAATTTCGACTGATTTTGCTCGGTGATCGATTTCGCAGTGATTCATTTCGTAGATATATTTACTTTCAAGAAAATCTTTCGAATAATTCGTATTCGTACTATTCACTTGAATCGTATAATCCGATGTTACACCTGAGAAGAAGAAAAAAAAACGCGAAATTTGATCATAAAAGCAAAAGAAAACTTCGTCTACCATCGTGATCAGCTGGATTTATTTGTTGATTATCTTCACTAAGTGAATTAACTTCAACAATTGCGGTGTTTTGAGAATCTTTTCTCGATACCGATGCATGGCCATTCGTTGTCATGATGTTTACCTTTTCTTATCTGAAAAAAAAAGATCACAGACGGCTAAATGGAATAAACAATTTCCATAAATTATCTCCGAATATCTGTTTGAAATTTTGTTTATTTTTTCGAATCATTTTCTTCTCCTCATACTGTGTTTGTCCATTCAATGATCGTCTCATAATCTGATAAAATAATCGACTTATAAATGCCACATCAAAATAAACAAGATAATGATGCAGACAAATCCATGCTTGCCATTTCGTCTCGACGAAACCCAGAATATATCCAATATTAAAAAATAAAACCTTCGGTATCGATATCAAACGTAGACCGCCAACCTCTTGCCAAAGAAATTCAGCAACGAATGCATAGCCAATTAAATGTGCGATTATTAAATGACCAAGCATAAGAATAAAATATTTCTGATTATGCTTACCAATACAAGTGCTAACAAAGAAACAATGATGGTCACGTTGTAGAATACATTGTTGACATACGTAACAATGATATGAACGTTCGCATAAATATTTACAACAGATTTGACAGAATTTATCTTTATTTGAATTCAATTTAACTCGAGTAAATGTCGTACGAATTAAATTGAAATAACCTTGCGAAAAAAAATACAAAAAACTCAAATTAAAAACAATATACATCGGTAATGATAGACGATTGTCGTTTTTATAACTTGGTACAACAATGAAATAGATAAAATAAAGTGCATAAATTAAACCTAGATATGCATACGACCATGATAGACAATTCAAAGAACGCAAGAGATAGACCTTTTTCATCTAGAAAAAAACAAATAAATAAAATAAACAAATCTTGTTTAACTATTGGTTTGTTCGAGTGATTCAATCAAACAACTTATTCGTTGATTATCATCGGTTTCAATTAGATTTAATTTATATTCATTTTGAATATTTTCTAAATGTTTTTCTTCATCACCTTGTGAGACAATTGTTACCGAACAACCATAAGCACCAAATCGGCCAGCACGACCGATTCGATGCAGATACGTTTCGCTATCGTTTGGCAAATCCATTGAAATAACAAAATCAACATAATCAAGATCGATACCTCGAGATGTGAGATCAGTTGTAACGAGAATCTGACATTTATGTTTGTACATATCACGCATTGCTTTGGTTCGACGATGTTGTGTCAATGAACTTGACGTAAATGTTGTTTCATAGCCAAGAGATTTTAAACGTTCACAAACAGCTGACGAACGCATGCGAAGATTTGAAAAGATTAAGCATTGACGAAATTTTAATTGAGGTAATAAACGTAGGAGTAGAAGAACTTTTTGTTCGAATAAAAATGATTCGATTGGATGATGTGGAATGATGATTTTGAATTGTTTAATGCCGAGTAAACTCGGCGATTCCGAATCAACAATACGAACACATGTCATATCGCGCATGTAACGTTCAGAAAATCGAACGAGATGTTCAGGATAAGTTGCCGATGCGAGTAGAACTTGTTTATTCGATGGCATATAGGAAAAAATCGAATTGATTTGATCTTGAAATTCTTTGCATAGTAAAACATCAGCTTCATCGAGAACAAGTAATCGAATTGTATCAGCTCGAAGATATTTCAATCGAAGTAGCTCTTCGATACGGCCCGGTGTACCAACGACGATATGACATTTTTTCAAATGATTTTGATCATCTTTCAATGCCATACCACCGATAAACGTATGAATAAAACATTCAGCTGGTTTAATACTTTTTATCACATAAACAATTTGCTGAGCAATTTCACGTGTCGGTGCAAGAATAATAACTTTCGTTACAATACTATTTTCGTCTTCGTTCGCATCAGTTTGAATGGATTCAAGAGCTGTAATACCGAAAACAAGCGTTTTACCAGTGCCGGATTTGGCTTGAATTAAAAGATCGACGCCGACCAATGCTAATGGCAATGCTTGCAATTGAATCGGTGATGGTTTGACAAAACCTGCTTGATTTAATAGCTCAATAGTCGAATTCGATATAGGCAAATCTGTGAATGTAACATTCTCATCGATTTTAACGTCATTCGTTAGACCTCTTTCCGTCATATCTGCAAAAGAAAAACAAAACGATTGAATCACATTTTGCAACTAATTCTGAAATCACGAGAAAAAAAACGAGAGACGAAATTAAATTATTTTTCACAATTGAAATTTAAAAAAAGGAAAACACAGTAAAAAAACAATCACATGAAATAAGCTTTGTGTTCATCTACACGGATTGATTTTGAGCAAATAATTTAAAAAAAAACAAACAATTATATCTATTAGTCTAAAATAATCACACATGGACTTGAACTTGGCTTCGATTTCGGAGATGTACTTGAGCTATTATCTTTATCAATTAATGGTCTAGACATACAACGTGGAATCGAATCCGAATCTAAAATAATCAATTAATGATTACGGATATTTGATAGGCAAATCATCATACGATTCGAGTCAGTCGATTGCATAGTAGCTGGACGTGAAGTACTGTCTACAATGAAAAATCAATTTCGAAAAATCAAAATGAAAAAAAACGTACTAAGATGCCCTTTTAAAAAACGATGAGTATTATCACAGGAAATGGGTAATGTTTGCAATTTAGTTTGCACATGAGGCGAATCACCGATGGTTATCGATGATTGTAATGTTCCGAATACTGATGGTTCGACTTTATTGTTCGATGATGACGATAGAATGAAAATATGTTGATTACTCGTACGAATCGATGATTCCGAACGATATTGATGTTTTTGTTCCATGGATTTCGTATATTTATTCGTTAGTTTTAACGCTGATGTTACAGATTCGAGATCTTCATCGGAATAAATTCGATTAAGAATATGATTTGGTAATAAACAAATAAGATCAGTTGAATTTCTAGAATAATGATTTAAAAATTGAAAATCAAATTATGAATTCCTTACTGATTGTCTTCTTCACTAACGATTTGATTTACAATTGATTTCAAACATGACGCTACCTCAACAATCGATCGTTTCAAATTGATTTTCGGTTTCAATTTTCGTCGTTTAGCTAAACCGTGTGTATGACACATGTGTCGAATCGTATGTTCTCGGCAAATGCTATATTCTAATACTAATGGATGTAAACACCGTGCTTTCGAAATTGTATAACAACGACGATGTTTCATAAGAACGTAGACGTGCGTCGGTTTTTCTTTAACCACAGAAGGAAAACTAACAATTGATATCGATGATTGAGTAGTTTCATCGGGTTTCTCGGGTGGAACAACAGGTTCTTTGGGTGCAGTATCTTTTTGTCGAGGTCGTCGTCGCGTAATTTTTCGTTTTGGTGGCACATTATTGACCTCAAACTTGTTCTTTGCATTCGTTTTTGTTGCAGCTGGTGGTGGTACAGGTGAAATGATTGCTGGTGGTTGTGGTGAATATGTAGGTGTTGTGTCCATACATAATGCAAATTTGCCATCTGAACAACGTGTTACATAGAGCAATTCTAATGCTTTCGGATCGGGAATGTCAGTTACGTGATTGGGATGTTTGTCGGAAATATGTTGATATAAATCATGATGTGAATATGAGTAAAATGCGCATTGAGTACAATAGAAAATATGTGTGAATAAATGTTGAAGAAGCGCCGGACTAAATCAAGACAAGACAATTGTTCGATTGAACAAAAAAACTGAAATTAATTAATCAATCAACCTGTTCGAAGTTTTGAATTTACAAATGTTACAACGGTAACATTTCGAATCATAGAACGCTGTCAAAGTGCCTGTACCATTCAGAGCTTGTCGTCGAATTTCTGATGTCAATACTGGAGCCGATGTTGCTACAGGAGATAATGAACGACGTGCTACTACCGGATGAGGTAACAGCGGACGAAGTGGCTGATAAACTGTTTTGACAGGATGATGAATTTGTGAAGGTGGATTCTAAATATTACAATTGACATAAATCAGACTATTCAAGCAATAAATCACGTGACAAAATCCGAAGGCTATCCAGGACGTTACTACGTCGTTCGATACACATGAACGATTCGAGAAAACATTGATTCATCGAAGCATTTTTTAATGTTACTTTGACTTGCTTAGGATTTTTTTTTTCTTATATAATTACTTACTGAATGTGAATACGACATGCGGAGATTTTTTTCCGGATGAATGCGTTGAGGGTGAGAACGATTAAAGGACGATGTCGGTGTTGGTAAAGGTAATGGTAGTGGTGACTGTGCTGTTGCCGATGGTGACGACGACCGAGCAGTCGAAGTGATTGGAAAGTTTATATTTTTTTGTAGCGAATGTTGATGATATCGATGAGTTTTATGAGATTGTGAATACGATGGAGGAGAATCTAAATGATTCAAATGTTGCTTAATAACATTCATCACGTTTGTTGGCTGTGAAATAGACATTTGTGCAGTCGAAGATATGGGATTCGAGTAGACTCTCGTTGACGTATGAGTATCATTTGACCAATCAAAGGCGTGAAATGAATGAGATTCATCATCAATAGGATTGTACGACCTTTGATCATAACTAAATATTTCAGATTGACGTGCGATCGGGTCTTGTCGTACGATTTGACTTTGATAATGATCATTTCGTGGTCGTTTTGTCCAATTAACGACCGACGGATTAACTCGAACATTGCCATCGGGTAATGTTCGTTTTTTTCCCGCTGCATTTCGATAATCCATCGATGAATGTGCATAAGAAGTTTGATACGAATTATGACCGTCAAAATCTGTACGTTGACGATGGTGATTATTATTATCCTCGTCATCATCATCGGTTAAATATAGAACTGGTGGTGAATATCGTGAAACCATATTTAGAAACGAAACAAACGTGTGTATCAATGGAAAGACTTTTGTTCTTTTCTTCTTTATTTCAAAATATTAAAAAAAAGTACGAAGAGGAAAATATCGACCGTGCATAAGCCAATGTGAAAAACGTCTCTCGAGGCGCTACTAACATTAATATTTTTCAAATTACTAGTAGCGCTTTGATGCATCGTGTTTGATTGGTCACGAAATATGCAAGCAAGCTGCTTATCTAAGATAATATATATGCGAAACACTATCGAAATATTTGCTAGACTAAAGAAAAGTGTCAATCTGATATGTATAAGCCGATTGTACTGGTTATGTTCAATGAATCGAATTGAATTATTTCTGTGGCAGATGTTTTCTGTTCACAAGAATAACCTGTCGTTTTCGCAGCACAGTAGGAACGCATGCACCAACGTTCAATTGTTCGAAGAAACAGAAGGAAAAGAAAAAAAGAAAATTTCCTCGCTCGATATTCGTTTTCTTCTCTCGAATTTTCTCCGAACATAGCAGGCGAACGAACGAAAGAAAGAAAGAAAGAAAAAGAGAGAAAAAGAAGAAAGAAAAGCAACGAACGACCGGACAAGCGAACGTTCATTGTGTTCTCGTCAACGAACGAACGAACGAAGAAAAATTGACTAGGTTAGGAATGATCACGAAACGGTAAGAAAATCATTAATTGATTTATTAATTGAAATGAAAATCTCGATTAATTATTCAAGACTGAATTGGAGTCGAGAGAGTCTATCCGATGATGAACTCGATGAAAATGAAAATACGCCGATTATTAAAAAATCTTCGACAACAAGAAAAAAATCCTATAAAAAATGGACAAAAGACGAAGTAAGAAATGTGCCGAGAAGCGATTGTTTTTTTTTTAAAATAGATTTGAATTTTTCAGGATGATCGTTTGCGAGAATTTATGAATTGTCACTCGGATGTCAATGATTGGTCCAATGTTTCGAGATATGTTGGCAATGGTCGAACAGATGCTCAGTGTCAACATCGTTGGGAACGTTTTCTTGATCCATCGATAACGAAGGGACCGTGGACCGATGAAGAAGATAAGAAAGTTATTGAATTGGTTCGAGATTATGGCGCTCGACATTGGAGTTTGATTGCCAAGGAACTAAAAGGACGTGTGGGCAAACAATGTCGAGAAAGGTTGATTTTGATAGTTGAACGTTTCGAGTTTTCATTGTCGAAGAATTTCGTTTAGATGGCATAATCATTTGAATCCATTGATCAATAAAAATCCATGGACAAACGAAGACAATCTACGGTTGTTTATTCTTCATCAACATTTCGGAAATAAATGGGCTGAAATAGCGAAATATTTCAATGGACGATCGGATAATTCGATAAAAAATCATTGGAATTCATCGATGAAAAAGAAATTTCATTTAGAAGTCGAAAATCTCAAAAAACAAGGACTCGATTGGACTGCATTGTAAATCTTTCGAGATTTGTTTTGTTTTTGATGAGTTTATTTCCTCTAGAATTCCACCGGATTTTTCCTGGCCAAAAATCGATTCGTCCGTTTCGACTAAATCAACTCCATTGACTCGAATGCCTCTCGGTACAATTACCAATCAAACATCATCGAAACGTTCGTCGATAATCAAAAAGAATCTTCTATCTCCACTTTCACTAGTTAAAACTGAGAATTATTTGCCCATTTCGAACAGTAATGATGATCGATCTCAGTCAATCTCAACTGATGATCTCGAACATCTTCTTTTCGATGCTCCTCTACTAACATCGAGTCAACATTCTCAATCATCATCATCATTTTTACCTGTATTTACTTGTTCATCATCGCCACATTTATCTTTACTATCCGATGAGGATTTATTTCTGTTTAAATCGAATGAAAATCTCCTCGCATCACCGCCCAAATATCACGTTTTGAATACGCCTGATAAAACACAAATTATTCGAGCAAGTCCAAGTCCAAAACGAGATTGTTTCAAGTAGATACTCGTGTGTTTTTTCATGCGAATATGTTCAAGTTTTTCATTCTAGTGAATATCTACCATTTCCTGAATCAGTTCTAACTGAATACTACTCATCTATTCGGTTGGATAAATATGATCTAACAAAGAATCTCGAAGAAAAACTCGGAGTAATTGCTGAAATCGAAAGAGAATTTTGTTTGATTTGCTTTTGTTTTGTAGTATAATCCGACGTACACGGAGATTTTAATCGGACAAACACGTGATCAACGTTATGTAACTGAACAAGCTCGTCGTTATCTCTCGCTTTAATCCAGAGCTGATCTTTTGTGTTGATTTAAGCATTCGACAGCGCAATGTTTTTAGTTCGAAAGCAAACATTAGATCAAGAAGAAAGATTTTCATTTATTTATTGTTAGATTTTCTGTTGTGTTCATGTTGTTTTCTCTCATTTTTTTTCATCTTTGTAAATATTATGATGTTCAAAAGAAGAAAATACTCGACTTGTTTCGAGTGACATCTATTCATGATTGTCAATGTTTAGTCAGTTTTTTCAACCATCGATATTGCTCATCGAGTAAAGATCATGATGATGATGATAAAAAAAAAGATCGAATGTGCGTTTGAAAGGAAAGAGAATGAATAATTATTCGAATGTGAGAAAAATTATTCTCATTTCGGGCAAACGAAAATCAGGCAAAGATTATATTGGAGAATTTCTCGGCGAGAAATGTCGGGCTGTTGTTTTACATTTGAGTGAACCATTGAAACTTGAATATGCACGATTGAATCAAATTAATGGTGAACTATTATTAAATTCTTCAGCATACAAAGAAAACTATCGAAAAGATATGATTAAGTAATGAAGAATTGTTTTTCTCCTTTCTTATATGAATACGTTCGTAGATGGGGCGAAGAAAAACGTCGAAACGATCCGGAAATCTTCTGTCGATTAGCTATTGAACAAAAATCTGAACAATGCTCGACAAATCCACTTTGGATTATCTGTGATATTCGTCGTTATACGGACATCGATTTCTTTCGAAAATATTTTCCTGAGAAAATACTTCTCGTTCGAATCGAAGCATCGATCGAAACACGAACTAAACGTGGCTGGATATTCACTGAGGATATCGACAATGCTGAATCGGAATGTCAACTTGACAAAAATGTCCAATGGTCTTTCGTTTTTCACAATGATAAGCCCGAGAATTTTAATAAACAATTGAATGAATTAATGCAATTGATTTAGATCGATGAATGAGAATGTTTTTTTTTGTTCTGTTTCAGATTCATTGATGGCTAATGTGCCAGATACAGAAAATAGTGAATCGAATTTAGCGTCAGAAGAAGATGATGAAGTCGATCCACGTGTTCAAGTGAGTTTTGCATCGATTTTTTTCGAAATGTTTTAGTTTTATTTGAATTCAGATCGAACTCGAACGATTAAATCATGCTAATGAAGCAATCAATCATTTAGAATTACAACTCGATGAAGCTCGAAAGACATTAAAAGAATTCTGGGATACTGTCGAAGAAGAATTAGCACAATTAGAAAAGTCAATTGGCTCTGCTGTAAGCAAAGCTCGAAGTTATTATGATGCACGAATTAAACTTCGTGATGAAAAAGAAAAACTAACCAAAGCTAAACATCGTTTTGAACGAGCACAAGCTCTCCATGTTGCTGCCAAAGAATTAGCGGTTGTCTCAGCAGATTTTATTGATGAAGCAGAAAAATCAAATCAAAATCCAACGACTTGGAGTGAAACTTATAGTCAAGCGTTGACAAAAGTTTGTTGAATTGAATAAAAATCATATTGAGTTGTCTTTTTTACTTTATCAAGGCAGCAGACGCCGAAAAAGAGAAATATCAAGCTGATCTCGATCAACAATATGCCGAACAGAATTATTCAGAGATCGAGAAATTAGTAGAAAAACTACAAAAAGATTACAAACGTGCAATTAACAAATCTCAGTAAATCGATTTTCGTAAAGAAATCGTTTCTTTATTTTTGTTTTAAAGACCTTATTATGAAAAGAAAGCTGAATTTCATAAAGAACTAGATGTAAGAATTCGATAGACATTTGCTTTTGTTTTGATTGATTCATTTTGTTGTTGTTGTTGTTGTTTAATTCAGTTTCAAAAACGTAAAGTTTTCGGTTTGGAAAATTGCGTCAATGAAGCTAAAAGTCAATATCAAGAATCATTGAGAAATCTCGAGAAAATCAGCAATGAAATTCATGAACAAAGGAAACTAGGCAAAAAACGACGTGAACTAGGCGAACGAACAGCTGGCGTCGGCGAAGAACAACTAACTTACACTGAATTCGTATAAATTCATCATTTCCATTGATGAACTGATTTCGACTGTCATTTATTTAGGAACAATTACCTCCATCACCACCACAAGTCACTCCAGTCAAACGATTAAATCGTCCCGAACAAATTCTTCGTTCATGTTTGCTTCGTACTGAAGCGTTACCAGCCGGTATTTTTGCAAATACAAGCGGTCGAACATCTCCCGAAGGCGACGAAAAAACTCCGACAAATTTTCAAGATCAATTTCTTCTCTCGTCGAAACAAACTCCACCAGCAATGATTCTCGTCGATTCAGATCAATTGAAATCTCATCAAAGACAATCAAGCGATGGTTATTCATCTCAAATAACCGACGACGAAGATGACAGCAATACAAAAACCAACTCACTTCATACACTAACCGATGAACAACTCGAACATCTAGCTTGTGTCTATCAACCTCTACCTCAAACAGGTACAACCACAACCACAACAACAACAGCAACTACGAGCTTATCAGAGAGTTTACTACAATCATTAAGCAATCCTCTTTCGAAACTTGTCCTACGACAATAAGTTCTTTTTATATTCTCAGACACAACCAACGAGTTTACGTTGCAATGGAACAATTCGAAACGACACGCTGTAAAGCTTATTCAGAATTTATTTCGAACATTTGCTCCTCGATCATAGACACGCATTTCTATTTTTTAAATTTTGCTTTCGTTCATTTCGCTACGCTGCTATCCACTTGTCGTTGAACATAAACATTGATTTTTATTTTATAGAAGAAGAGGTGCTATCCGTTAAAAATGCATTCAAATATCATGATGATAATCATCGATCTTGTCAAGTAGATGAAGAGAAAAAAAGACTTGACATGTATTTATTAATTAACAGAAAGTTCATTTTATTTGAATAGAATCGTTCTTTTTTCTTTTCAATATTATTCTACTAATCATTGTCATTTGTGTTCTACGGTTTTTTTTTCTCCTGTATAAATGTACTGTGCGTTTGTGTTTGTTTGTTCGATGAGAAAATAAAATTAACAGAAAGATACTGATTTTGTCTATGAATGGTATCAATTTTATGCTCAGTTTGACTTTTTAACAATTCAATCAATTGAGACGATAGATATATATCAACAGGTCATCGAATCAATTAGTATGAACACTAAATAAGTTCACGTGATTGGTGACATGTATGTGTGAAAAAAACAACGACGAGAATGATCGAGGTGGAGAAGTTGAAAATCTTCTTTGACTTGTCGAAGTGAAAATAAGATTAAGAATGACGGCGAATATTGAATATCTTGTTTTCTCATACAGATTGTTTTTTATTAGCTTTTGATCGAAGAAAAAGATAGACTAATAATAATAATCAAACAGAAGGTATTACAGAGTGAATGCAATATAATGAAATTACATGAAAGAATTCTTATCTGCCTTCTTTTTTTTCTTCTTGTTTTTTTGAGTAGACTGTGATTGAACATCCAACAGAATTAATCAATATAAAACCACTTGAGGAAAATATCTATATCGAAAGATTAGCTTTGCTCGATTCGATTCGATGGTTCTTTTTTTTCTTCTCTTCTCTGCTGCAACCAGTTACCTTTCATCTCTTTCAAGATCAATATTCCCGACCAATGAAATTTGTTGATTATTTGTCGGGCCAATAAAATCTCTCTCTGTCTCTCTTTCTCTTTATCAATTTCCCGACAAGAGAGAGAAAGAGAGAAAAATCATTTCATTGAATCATAAAAAACGAAGCCAAAAATTCAGTGTACACACATTTTGATTTCTCTCGTCATACAATCGAATCATCATCATCCTTCTTCTTCTTCAATCGAAGAAATATCCATCTTGTTCTTTTATGATTGTATAATATGATTAAGGCAATATTGAAAAGTCCTAATTTTTTATTACTATAACAACAACAATAACACCAGCAACAAAATTTGATTATCCGTGAAATCATCACTTAAATTTATTGCGTCATTATTGACACCTTGGATCATCAAATAGGTAGATGCATAATTTCAAAGTTTTATTTCCAATATATTCATTTGTTAGTTTAGAAACAGAAAAAAAAGAAATCAAATGATGAACACTTCGAATTATCCAACAATAATCTCCGTTGAACACGATCCCAATCCGCATCTCTATGAACCATCGTACAATACCTATTCAAGCTATGGTGATTATTCAAATACATCGAAATTAGAAGCATTTGAATATAACTATTGGCCAACAAGTACACATAACATTCTCGCAATTCCAACAATAACATCGTCACCATCATCAGCAACAGTAGCAGTAGCTGCTAATACGACGACGGGCCCAACAAATCCTATTCAAACACCACCATCAACAAGTCCAATTCTCGAAAATCTTCCATCGAATTCATCTGTACATTTATCTCACATAAATTCAACAACAATTTCAGCAACACACCATCATCATCATATTCATCAACATCTCTATCCATCATCCAATGATCCATCCAATTGGCTTACACAAAGTGATTATCAACCAGCTACACCCTATCGTCATTATCCATGTCCAACAAATCATTTCTACGATCAAACACAATGGTCAACTCCACAACCAACTCTAGCACATCCAGCAATTAAATTCGAAACGCCTTACAGTCCTCCGTCCTATTTCGAATCGACTCATCCTCTCGAACCATCAGTATCTGATAGTAAAGACGAACCTCAAGATTCTTCGTATGTTAAATGTCAAGATCAACAAGAACAAACCAATTGGTTCAAACCTCAATTGAATCCAGTTCCACCAAAAAATCCACTTAATGGTATGTCACATCATTGACCTTTAACGAAATCAAAAGAATATTAATTTTTGTAAATGTCATTCAAATTGCCTTTCGTTTCAACACGCGTTTCCACCTTTGTGTTAGACTAATCAGTGTTAAATGTAAACACACAATTCGAAAGTATTCATTTGAAGTAACATATGTTTCTTTTCTTTCTCGAAGAGTAAGAGATGAGCATGCCATAAAAAAAGTTACCATTCATCGTTTTCTTTCGTTTGCCTTTTTATGACTTTCAATTGTTGATACATATTGAGATTGATAAGATTAATCTTTATCCGTTTAAGTGGAACATCGAAATATTTGGACGAGCGGTTTCTCTTTCTTTCTCTTTCTACCAAAATGTTTGTCTCGAGCTTTTCGACATTTAATATTTGATGTAATAAAATATTTCTTCTTCTTTTGTTTCTGTTTCATTTCGTGTTTTATAACTTGATATTTGTTTTAGGAAAAACTCGTACACGTGATAAATATCGAATTGTTTATACGGATCGACAGCGATACGAACTTGAAAATGAATTTTTAATTTCGAAATATATTTCCATTCCACGTAAAGCAGCGCTCTCAGTTGCTCTATCATTGAGTGAACGACAAGTAAGACTTGTTTTTTTTTGTGATTTTCTTGAAATTCAATGTTGATTTGATTTAGATTAAAATTTGGTTTCAAAATCGTCGTGCTAAAGAACGAAAATTAACTAAAAAACGTCAAGATATCTATTCAAGACAAATGAATAATTCGACGGATGCTGATTCAGCTAGTGAAGGTGATCGTTCCAGTCCAATTTATTATCAAAATTATGTGTGATGATTCTATTTATAAAAATCCAATTAACTAAAAACTGAAAAATTCAATCAGAAACAAAACTATCTGTTCATTTGTTGTGTTTTCTTTTTTTCATTTCATTTTTCTCTTTTCTTTTTTCTTAAAAAACATTCGAACTAAATCATATTTTGATTGTATAAGCAAGACTTGTGTTAGTTATTTGTGTTTGTATTTTCTTCATTCTTGACTGAAAATCAGAGATTATAACAGGAGAAGGATAAAAAACATACGCGTTGGCGTTGAAGATCGTATCTGACCAATCTCGTTCTTAACTTTCCTCGAAATTCGAGTACAATGACATAGACATATGATTATCTCGAGGTACCAATCATGAAAAGGATATTGTTTGTTCAGATCGATCGTTCTCTTTCGTCGGCTTGTGTTGTGTATGTATATATAGATGTAAGTAAAACGAAAGCACATGTGTTAGTAGCACATACACAAGCACGTCGACTTGTTTTCTATTTGTTCACAACAGCACATACCAAACAATGTCATATTTTATGTTTGTTTAAGTTTGTTTTTGTCGAAAGGCTTTAGGTTTTTTTTGTATGTCAATAGGTCACATGATTTTCATCTTCAGCAGCAGCAGCAGCCGAAAAGTGCAGCTGCTGAAATGGATTACAGTGTACTCTGGTGTCTTGGACCAGATTTCGATAAACAATCAGTTTCAAATATACTCGGCGATAGTAATTCGATGGACTATGCTTTTATGCAACCAACTACACCCACGTGGTGGATGTCGAGTCCATCGAAATGGAATAATCCATCGATAATGCCTGAACCACCTATTTACACACCACGTTCAATAACGAGTGAACTCGGTCCTCAATCACCAACAACTGGTGCAATTAAACGGCCTTTTTCCGATGTGACTAATCGAGCAACAAGTAAAATCATCGTTCACAAAGATGTTTCATCAGCAAAATCTTTCTTTTCAATTAGTTGGTCGAACTTATCCTTCGAATCAATCGGCAGCAACTAAACTCGAGTTTTCCACACCGATTCGTTCGTTAACACCCGATTTGTACAATCGTATGCCATCGTCAATAAAACGTTCTCGACTTACACCAGCACTTGCAACTGCAACAGCATCATCAACCTATGAAACACCACCACCTCCAGCGCCACTTCCATCAGCTGCATCGACAATCGATTCTGCCGAGTAGAAATCTTTCGATTTTTTCGATTCTTTGAATGTTGTTTCTTTTAGACGAGCTTTGGAAATTGCACTTTTACTCAAAGAACATCCCGATTGTACTTGCGTACTCGTTACACTTATTCAAGAATATCAAAGCCGGTTTGTTCTACAACAAACAATCAAAATTTTATTTGATTTTACTTTGTGTTTATTTAGTTTTCAAAAGCCACTTCATGTCAGTGAATTATACACAATGAAACATGTGATCGATATTCAAGATTGCAGAGGCAATCGAGTCGCGCGTTTATTACCGGCATTTCGTGTTCGTTTCGATGAAAATAATATTCAAGTAAAACTATTCATTTATTTTCTTTGAACAATCGAATTATTTCTCGATTGCAGACACATTTGGAACAACCCTATTGCATAATTCATTGTTCGAAAAATTTCATTGTCAATCCTGATCTTGATCTACCATTTGTTCAAATACCATTTCATATTTTTGCTGAAAACGTCCGTCAATTACTAACTCAACATAATGGTTCAATGCCATTAGCAAGGTTAGTTTAGTTTTACTCAACCAACAAGTCATTTATACTCATTCCCCTTCTAGTTTTCCTCAATGTTACGCACACAGTTTCGAATCGTTAACCGATCATAACGATGGTGTTCCACTTGAACATTACATTTCATGTATCAAAGATATTCAAATCGTTACTGGTCAAGGTGTTATCAAAAAAGTTCAATATTCAAACACACCAGGCGTTTCATCATTCATGGGAACATCGTTCGATACATCGAACAGTATTGAAAATAAACAATAACCAAACCGAGAAATTCCTATTTTTTCGTTCTAGTGCATGTCGAAATGTGTGCTGAAGTTCAACAACGTTTACAACAATTCTCTCGTGAAGTTCTCGATTTACTTAAAAATCAAGGCTCACATTGTCGTTTACCTGTGTCGAAATTTGTCTCGGCTTATCATCAGTATTTCAGTCGACAATGTCGTGTAGCTGATTATGGCTTTTCGAAAATCATCGATCTTCTTTCAGCTATACCGAAATCCATTCAAATTCTTGGCGATGGTAACAAACGTATTATGACGATCACACATCGATGTCAAATGAAACGTTTTACGAATGATATTATTCGAATTTTAAAAAATAAACCACAACGTTCAATGTCAATCAGTGAAATTCCGATTGAATATGGTAAATTGTTTGATTTTCAAATTAGAAAACAAAACTACGGGAATTTTTCAAAGAATTGGCTTATAAAAAACCGTTCTACGTTGCTGATTTTGGCATGTGTTATTTGGAAGATCTTGTCAATGAAGTTAAAGATAATAAAGAATTAGTAGTCGAAGCTGATAAGGATATAATTAAACTTTATCGTAAAGGTAAATTCAAAGTGATTTGTTGAACAGAAAAGAAACGATTGAAACATTTAGAACGAACTGATTTGGAAGTTTATGCAACACGAAATTTCGAAAAAGATGTTATTGATATGCTTCGTATTTTGCCAGATTTTAGTATTCCATTTCAAAAATTCATTCCATCATATCAGTAAAAATAAAATTGATTTTCCTTGTGCTTTTTTCTTTCAAATGAATTGATTTAGTCATCATTTTGGTTATCAATGCAAAGTTCAAACATACGGTTTTTCTCGTTTGATCGATTTGCTCGAAGAACTTTCGCATGTTGTTAAAATAAATGAAGATAAAAACGGCGAAAAAATCGTTCAACTAACATCATCAATGATGACACATGCAATTCTTTTAAATATCGAACAATTAGTACGAAAATCGCATACATCATTGAAATTGAAAGATCTTCAAGCACAATATCTACAAGTCTATCGAAACGAATTAAATCCCGAAGATTTCGGCGTTGCAAGTATCGAAGCATTGCTATTAACCATGACGGATAAACTTGATGTAAATAAAATTGTTGTTTTTCGCAAAAGATTTCAATGAAATTTCGTTTAGTTTCATTACACAGACACGGATATTACACTTGCAATTAAAGAACCGAATGCAGCTACACTTCAATTAGCACGAAATGTTGTTTTGACATTGATGTTATCACAATGTCAATTGTCATTTTGGCAATTAAAACAAGATATGCTCGTTCGATTTAAACAAGACGTCACGTTGAATATGTGCCGAAATGAATTACGAGATTATGTTGAAGTTTGTTGTGTTTTTCTGCGAAATTTTTAGTTTTTTTTTTCGAAAATATTGATTTAGGTTGTTGATCAAACGGTTCGTTTAACACCGCCGATGTTCTTTGCTTACAATGTTGTACTTCTTCTAAGTCCATGTGATGGCCGCATGGCTTACGATGATTTTATTGTTGAATATCAACGTCGAACGGGTTCAACACATTTACTCTATCCGACCGATTACGGTTTTCCGACAATGCCTCGACTTTTCGATGCGATTCAACTTGTCGCTCAAGTTCGTGGTCGACGTAATTTTAAGATAATTATTCTTAATCCTGAATTTCGACGTATGTGATGATTGAATGACAAAGTTTACCTTGTCTTTTTTCTTGTTGATTTATTCTAGTTGGAGGATATACTCAACCAACACCATTCACACCATCAATGACGCCTTTCTAAAGACTTTGTTTCGTTCGTCGTTTTGACACAGCAAGTAACATCGTTTTTTTCTTCTGAGATCAGAAAGAAGTTTATATCGAACTTCTTTCGTCGTTTATAATTACTTTGAATTTGTGTCATTTGTCGTATATATTGTGTCTCAATATTCGTCGTTCTTTAATTCTTTTAATGAATTTTTCTTTCCTATTGACATACGTTCGGACGAGGTCATTTGTTAAGTCTTCGAATTTTTTTTATTACAAAAAGAAATTATTCTTTTTCTTCGTCCATTTTAATCGTACTTTCAGCACCGTTCTTGGTGAATTTGTCTGTCTTTCTTGTGAAGTATTTAATCTATGCATCGCGAAAAAAACCTATAGTTTTTATCTTTTTTCTTTCGAGTTCGTTTATATTTAGTAGCGTCTAAGATCTATTGTTTATTCCTTTTTATTTATTTTTTTATTTTTTTATTTTATTAATAAAATACTTTAAAAAAAAACAACAAAAGATTACTTACTCTACTGTCCCCGATTGTCGAATTGAGAACGTATTTTGTCGAAAAAAAATGAGTCTTGCTAATGGAATAAACATGTATCATCCTTCGTCATCCGGCTCAGCTGTCGAATGCGTCAAAGTTCCACCGATAAGATTCGCTATTTCAATGTGTATTTTCGTATAAATCGACACAGAGAAATGTAATCTCGATAATCGGTGGCCTTCGACATGCCCGACCGACCCAAGGCATCGGTTTTAAACGATGAAAGCTGGGTTTCGTTTGATCGGATCACGCCGGAAGCCGGATTTCTAATTCAAACATAGAAAGTTCGAATCGATTTCGAAGTACGAATTGTTCATTGCAATAGCAAAATTTATTTTAATGACAAAATACGCTTCCAATCCGCCATCGGATAGGTTGTCAGGCCGCTGTTTGTGTGTTGTTAAGCACACAACACAGTTGATGATCAAATTGGACGACTGAAGACAACACAAGAAAAACAGCGTCCTTTTATACCATCGAAAGTTATTGCACAACTACTAGTAAAGACCGACAAAAACAAATTCACCCTCGTTGGGTAATAATGCCTATTGCACGTATTAGCCCACATGTTGTGAAAAAAATGAAATGAATATGCAAAATATGACACTAAAAATATTTCACTTATCTTAGATAATATTTTTTGAAATTGGAAATATTTTAAATTCGAGATGAACTTAAAGAGACATCTGTAGATCTAGTCGATATTGATTTGTACTGTTCTATTTTCCATCTTATATTTCAAGGATTGCAATAGTCTTTCGTTTAATTCGCATATAGAACTCATTTTCCGAATTTATTTTTCAATGTTTCTCAATAAAATATTCGTAGAACATTCAATCAGTCGTAGTTCGATTGCGTTCAATTTCATTCGAACAGTACAACATCAAAAATCGATACGAAAACCAATTGAAAGCACTCCGTTCGTTTGAATTCTATTTTCAAAACTCTTGTTGATTTTCAAATCGATATTTAGTACACAAAATCGAAAGCCAAAATTCGATGCTGTTCATTTCGAAGAATCCGTTAAACCCTATGCCGAAGATGTGACGACAGCAAATCAATATGAAAAGTACGAATCTTCTAAACACATGATTGAAGTTTACAAATCAGTGTTGTTTAGATTGTCGAATATGATTTTACCATTAGCAAATCATTCGTACGGCGAACAGATTAAAGTAGAATTTAAAACATTTGACTTTCGAATTCATATTTTTCGAATATATCGATAGATAAAACAAGGTATTATTGAGCAATCAGTTCATCAAATCAGTCAATCGATTCTCTGGGATAAATATATCGATAGTCAAGTTTTGAAATATGTCGAATTTCAACAGGGACCTTTCTGCCATGTCGATTCGATCGTTCCATCGGTAGAATTTTTCTTATCTTCAATTATCTTTTTGAATATGACGTTTTTTTTTAAATAGTCAATTACGGAAAACTACCGATGTAAAGACGATCTTTCATGTGGATATGGAGTCAATGGAGAGAAAACAGTTGGCTTTTATATTCAATCGAAAAAATCGAAAAGTATTTTATCGAACTATTTATAATCCATCACATTTTTTCTTTTATTAAGCATCTTCGAATGTTTTGTGCGTTCCACCGGTACAACTAAAAAGTATGAAAGTAAAACATCGATTAGTTGTCAAAGTACGTTTATTTATTTACATTTGAATCTCGAAAAGTGAATCTCTTGCAGCATTTTGAACAATTTCTTCAGCAACATCCTCTATCGATTTGTGAGTTCGGTAATGTTCTCAAAAAAGATCAATATTGGCGTTCGATAACATTGAAATCGAATGCCAAAGATGATCTTATGTTAATCGTTGTTGCTCATCCTCAATCACTAAGTAAGGTGATTTTAATAAAACATCATATTGAATATTCATTGTTCTAACAATCAAAACTCGATTTTCTTCTCAGACTGAAATCGATCAGATGAAAAAAGATCTCATCAACTATTTTGTCGATGGTCCGGGCAAAGAATGCAATCTAAAATCGATCTATTTTCAAAGCTGGTAAATCGAGTTTATCATTTTCAATACACAGAAGATCTTCTAGTTCACATCAACGTTGTACAAGCGAACAAAGTCCATTTGAATTAATTCATGGCGATCAATTTATCCATGAAAATTACAATGAAAAACAATTTCGTATTTCTCCGGAATCGTTTTTACCGGTGAATAGAATCGCAGCTGAATCGATCTATGCATCGACATTAAAACAAGCAGAAATCGATGAGAATACGATTGTTCTAGATGTTGGATCAGGAATTGGTAATTAATAGAAACTTGATTGGTGTCGAGCTTGAAGTGAATTTGTTTGTCTTAGGCGTTTATTCGATCTTAGCGTCGCCGATTGCGAAGAAAATCTACGCGATTGATCCGTCTGCATTTTGTGTCGATGATGGAAAATATAATGCGAAATTAAATCAATGTCGGGATAATATCGAATGGATTTGTGGCTTTGCTGAATCGAATTTACATCGAATTTTGAAGAAAATCGGCGATTTACATAGTGATAATTCTCGAATTGTAACGATCATTAATCCATCGAGATACAGTCTAAGTAAAAATTCGATTCAATGGTAAATTCAATAGCTGAACGACTTTCGTATTTAGCCAATCGAACAACATCAATTCTTCGAAGTATTCGATCGATCGATCGAATCTTCTACATTCTCTGCAAACCCGAAGAACAAGCGATGCACAATTTCTATGAGTAAGCAAAAACAAGATCAACTCTCGACTATTCATTTGCTTGTTCTAGATTATCAACAGGTCAACGATCGAAATTGAAGCCTGTCGATCGGCCATTTATCCCAACAGATATCTATCCATTTGACTTTCTTCCTCATACGACACAAACTGAAGTTCTTGTTAAATGTGTTCGAATGTAAATAGAAACAAGAAAACGAGCGTCATCTTTTGATTGTTCAGCAAGCACATTCACCTTCTCTTATTGGTTTAAAAAAGAAAAAAAAATGTCGATCTATCAATATCAACTAAATTCTCGTTTTTTGTTTTTCTTGTTTAAGATAAAATCTTTTGTTTTATTTTTCAAATCATGGCTCTGTTCACTGATGACACATATGAATCGATCGGTTTAGTTAAGCCGGAAGTTTATGTCTACGTCATCCCTCCTCGACAATCAACTACACGCAAACATCGTGCAGCTGATTGGAAATTAGATACGCCGAATTTTATCTGTCGATTGAAAATCATATCCAAAGGTGAAAAATGTTTGATTCGTTTGGAAGATCGAAATACGGGCGCACATTTTGCAACATGTCCCATCGAGAGTTACCCATCGATAGCCGTTGAAAATGTCGAAGATTCGACACGTTATTTTGTTATTCGTGTTCAAAATGATAACGGTCAACAGGCATTTTTAGGCATCGGTTTCAATGATCGATCGGATTCATTCGATTTCAATGTTGCCTTACAAGATCATTTTAAATATTTAAAACAAGCCAAACAAATCGAACAGGAAGCGAAACAAACAGCTACTGATCCAACTCAATCTACACAACCGAAACTCGATCTCAGTTTTAAAGAAGGACAAACAATTAAAATCAATCTCAAAAGTAGTTTACCTGGCGAAGAACAAGCGAAAAAACATGTAAGAAATACGAATGATTCATTTGCACCGGGGATTTTACCACCACCACCTGGATCGTCGATTCCAAAATTGACACCACCACCTGGTTCGACTATTCCAAAAATAAATCCACCGCCAACGGCAACAGCACCAGTAGCGACTAATCAATCAACTCCTGTAGCAACCCCACCAACAAATAATAATAATAGTATTCATTCCGATTTGAGTTGGATGCAATTCTAATATTTTACTTCTTCTTCTTCTTCTTTTTTCTCTTATTATTATTATTATTATTATTATTATTATTATCTGTAATTTTCTTTTCTTTCTCAATGTTCTGAAGCAACAAACAAATAAATATCTAAATTTATGATTTTCACAGAAAAATATCTATTGACATTGAACCTCCCATTGTTTAAAACAGTATTCCTGCTCAATTATTCCGAACAAAAAAGAAACCCCATTCGATCTAACAAAGAAATTTGATCGTCAACACGTTTGTTTTTTTGCCTGTTTACATGAAGGCAAAAAAAAGCGAGCGAGTTATTTGTTCATTTGACTTGAAATTCAAGATACATCTATCTTAATTAATCACATATTCCTCCGAGAAAAATAACGATTTTATATCTCTCATCATTCGAACCATGTACGTTAGTTTTTTTTGGTTCTCTTATAATGATTTGCAAATCAATTAGGTTTTTTTTTTCTCTCTCTCTCTCTTTCGCTCTTTTAAACGAAGAAAAAAAAATGCATGATTAACTTTGCGTAAATATCGAGTTGAAATTTAATTAAGATTTGTTCTATTGAAAACATTGCTTATAAAAATCTTCATCAAAGTTGTTTTGCACGCAGCTGTCGAAGATTTTTATTTCTTTTGTTTTTAAATTTGACATTGACGAAGAGTAGATGCAATTATTGCTGATAATTCTATTCATCACTACTATTATCTATTTTCAACAATATCAAGATGATTTTCGTACGAGAATCTAATCCATTTAACCTTCTATGTCCGTCATTTCAACTAATTCAATTTGTCTCATTCTATTAAATCTATGGAAATAATTTAATTAACACATCATTCTTTTTTCTCTTATAAAAATAACAGAGAAAAATGTTCGTGCAGGTAGTGTTGACAGATAGATATTCCCTCTCTATTTATTTTTAGCTTTTGCGTATTTTCATGGCAAAATCAGTGCAAGTAAATCTGCTAATTTTCCCGTTCCTAATTGAGAACACATTGCAAATAACTATATGCATTTTTAGCGTTAAATTAGAAGGAAACAACCGAGGCCTCTATAATACAAAACAAAAACGGACTAAATGTCGATTATTATACTTGAATAAAGAAATGAGAAAATAAGATGACTTCCTTTTTATTACTATTGTTATTTTCTACTCTTTTTTTTTGTTCTATGAGATATTTAATATTGAGAAGAAAGGAATGAATTTATTTCGAATACATTGGATTAAGACGAAGACGAGGACATTTTTTTGCGTTTTTCTCTTTTGTTTCGATGAGAGTTAGATAAATAAATGAGAAACTGTCTTATCGTAATGAAAATCTTGACATCAGTTGTTGCAGAGCGAGTAAGAAATCGAGAAATAGAGTCAGAAGGAAACAGAAAGAAATCCTATCAACATTTGTTTTTTTCGTAGATATTAAATATAGAATCGAACTCCATACGACAACCGATGGCATTATGTCGTTCGGGACATAACTATCAAATACTTTCAGTCGCATTACAAACAGTCATCACGTTGATTCGTCCTTATCAAATTAACGATATTAGTTTATCTTTAACGTGTTAATCACGAATTTTCCATCGAAAATATGCGTATAGAGTTGAGATAATGCATGCATATCGTGTATATTTCGATTATTTAGTTTCTTCTTTTTCCTTTCCAGACTAAAGACACTTCCGAATTCAATAAGCAATCAATTAACGCTCCTTTTCTTCGTCTCCCTATATCGATTCCCCAAGAATAAAAACATGTCAATCCGTTGTAATTCTTTTTTTTTCATGAAAGAAAACTTCTCTATTTCAAAAGGCGGATATTGCACATCTCTGGTCTCTCTGGATCGATCGAGCTTCATCTTAATAAATATGTTTGTCTCATTTTTTTTTCTTTCTTTTTTTTTGTTGGTTGTAACTCTCTATCTCTCCCTGTTTTTTTTTTCTTCTCCGCTGTTGTTTTTTTGTGAAAGAAAGCATATGCAAATCTTCTGTTCTGTTTTATGATGTGAATGAAGATTCGCTTTTATATTTGCAGATAATTATCCGAACTAGTCAAACGTTTGTTTTCTAGTTTTGAAACGACACGAGAAAAGAAGAAGAAGAAGACAAGCATAACATTATGAATAATACGACAATTGAAGAAGATTTCGACTACGGACTCGATTATGTTCTATTATTTCGTTTGATTTTTTGGGGATATTTGGGCATGATATTGAGTATATTTGGAATTATTGGAAATATTATAACAATTATTGTTCTTATTTCACCATCAATGCGAACAACATCAACAAATATCTATTTGACAGCTTTATCCTGCTCAAATATTCTATTTCTTCTTATTTTTATCCCGTCCTATTCTGTTCGATACTTATTAGGTTATAAATTATATATGTCAAATCAACCACCATTTTCTTTTGAAATTCTTCTGACACGTTTACCAACAACACCTGTATATAATACAATACTTTTATCAATTATTTATCTAACTATAGCTGTCTCAATGGATCGTTTAATATTAATTAAATTTCCAATGAAAACTAAACAAATGTTAACTAAACGAACAACAATGATAACGATATTTTCTATTTATTTATTTTCAATAGTTTATTGTATTCCATATTGGTTTGAACGTCGTTATGTACCTGAATATAAAGAGTGTCGTTTAACTAAATTTGGCATGAAAATTCACAAATATACACGTATATATACATACATCCCGATTGTCTATTTCATTCCATTTGTCACATTAACATGTATCAATATCTCGATAATACAGTATTTAATAACAAAACGACGACATAAACAAAATCTTGTTGGTAAAATCATCAAAAAGAAATCGGCTGACTATCATATAACATTCATGCTCGTTTTCATTGTCATTTTGTTTGTTCTCAGTGAATTACCATTGCTTATTTTAAATGTTTGGTATGCTATTGATCCGCGAAGTTCGTACGGTAGTCTGCATTTTCATATATTAAACACAGTTGGCATTTTATTAATCGTATTTAATACGTCAACGAATTTTCTTTTATATTGTTTTTTTGGTCAAAAATTTCGGCAGACATTAATTACATTTCTTGTCAATCTCTGTCCGAAATACTCAAAAAAAATACGACAACAACAACAACAACAGCAGCAGCAACAGCAGCAACGACAAATACCAATTAAGAAATCGGATGGATCATCAACACTCGAACGTAATCCAGACACTATTTCTACTGAAATGCCTGTATCCATAGATCCATTAAATGCATACCAATTCAAAGAAGAAGAACGTCTTCTAGTTCCATATACATTAGCTCAAATTCAAGAACGAAAATCATCAACTGATCCGGCTACACATCTATTAAATGAAACATTTATATTGAAAGTTTAGAAATCTATTTGGTGCTAGACAAGACAAAACAAGGCAATGCGTTTGATGTCAAAGTTTCTGTTTCTTTGGCTTTTGATTATTGATGATCCACTGCTAATGACCTTAACGAAAAAACCCATCTGTCAACAAGAAAAACAAATATTCATGTTAATAATTAGAGATTCTGAATCAATTGAATTTATTTTCCGTTTTGGTTTTTTAATAATTAACATACACAAAAAAAAGAAGAAGAACAGGAAGAGATCGAGAGAGAGAAAGAAAAAAATATCTATATATATATATTCATTATTATTATTTCTGATTTAAAGGAACGACACCGAGCATAAGTCCATTGAAAATAGTTCCATCACGATTGAGTGCATTTTGACATGCAACATGATTTGTATAAATAATATTGATAAAATTTCCATTTTCAGAGCCAAGAGGTCGTTCAAGTTTGTCGATTTGCCCGAGATCTTCGAATTGTTGAACAAGAACATTGCAATCTTCATCCCGAAAACCGAATATAGACACACCAAACGAACTATTTGTTGTTGTTGAGGGTTGATAAGACGAGAACGAAAGATTCGATGATGATTTTTTCTTCGAAAGTTTCATGTCTGAATAAGAAAACGATGGAAAAAGGTCAGTCATTGTTCGTAATGGTACAATTGTTTTTTCAATTGGCACATCGACGATTGGATTTGTTTGACGTGTGGTTGTTGTTGTGGCGATGGTGGTTCGATTTGTATTCGTTGTATTCGATGGACTCGTTGGAAACAAACGATACTGATTTGATGACGGCTTCGTTGACAGCCGACTTGCATTACTGTTTAATATTGGCATTGGGCTTTTAGTTAATGGAGAAAATACGTTCGATGATAGAAATGATGGCACCGCATTTGTTGATGGATTGGAAACGCGCTGTTGAAACGTTTGATCGAGAAGAAAACATGGATAGGTATCCTGTGTAGAAATCTGTCGTTTAAATTCTTGATGTTGTTGTTCGATCGATGATGTCGACGACGTCATTGCTGATATTATATTATCTGCAAAAAATAATCAAGCCCTACTATTATTATCTCGTCGAACTCAAAATGAATAATATAGGTACGCTTAACGACCAATCAGTTAATCAGACAAAATCAATGGAAATTTATTTTTATTTTAGATCAATCTTGTTTTTTTTTTGTATGTTTTATAAATCGGAAATTCTAGTGTACAGATTTTTACAATATCATTTACAAATCGATATATTCCTACGCCATCTGTGTGAATCTAATTTTTTTGGTGAACTTTTTCGTCTTTATATACGAGATTTTTTTTGTGTGTTATTTGAATTTGATTGTTGAATATGAAGATCTATTACAATTTAGATTTGACTATAATTTTAACGACAAAAAACATTTATCAACGGCACTGTTCGTTGTAAGAACGAGATTTTATATATCTAACAGAATACTTTCGTTTTACAAACGAACATTAGATAGGGTAACAACGATTGTGTCCACAATGTACAAAGATAGGATTGAAAGAAGATTCTTCGAGATAGATAATTGAGATTTCGATTGAACTCAACATCTTGACAATATTTTCTATCCATTTGATCGGCAACCATTCGCAATGAATGTGCAATTTGTTTACAAGTTAATTTCATATTTTTTTCATCGATTGTCGTTTCACAATCGGAAACAATGTCTGGTAAATGAGAGTAAATCATCAGTGATGATTGAGGTGTTAATAGATTTAAGGTAGCGAGAGAGAGTGCGACTGATTGCGATCGTGTTTTTGATAGAATGAACAACGATGGTCACTGCATGGCTATTTATAGTTGTTGATGGGGAGAGAGGACAAATCTATAATTCTATGTTTTTTCTCTTTCCGTTCTGTTTGACCTTTATGTGATACAAGGCTATTTCTTTGTTCTGAAATTTAATAGAAATGCATGCGTAGTGTTTTAAACTTTCTGTTAATAACGTTTGATCAAAGTCATAATGTACTTCCTGTAAGAGCAAACAAAAGAGAACTCTCTCTCTCTCTGTTCTCGTTAAATCTGATTGATGAATATTATTAAAAAATACTGTTTGTTATTTAAAACGATCGGAAAGCACACATAAATAGTTACGCGAATGATTTTTAAAGCACCAGCAAGACAAACAAAAATGAAATTAGTCGGTATGCGTTGTCGGCCGCTGTAACGAAATCGTTGATCCAGGTCGAGATGAATATTGAGGTGGTGCAGTTGGAGCCGATGAATCAGCATGAGAAGGTGTGGAAAAGAAATTATACGGAGGTGGAGTTGCATCTTTCATTGGCGTATCTTTTGTAATTGTCTCATAATCTGGCAAATCATCGTTGTTTAACACGAAAATTGGATTGTCATTGGCAACAGCCGGCGCAGGCGAATTAACTTATAAACAAAACAAAAATAAATAAAAAAAAGAAGAAAATCGGTTGACTACCTCGAGCAGAATTTCCAAAGGGACATCGATGTCCGCATAAACACATTTTCCATAAAGGTCGACAATAAACGATACAAATACCAATTAGACAAACTCCAATAACAACAAAGAAAGGAATCGCACTAAAACACACATAAAATCTATTTGCGTTTTGTTGCCTTTTCGTACTTACAGTGTACTTAACGACACGGATGTACAGCATGCAGTTTGAATAGATGGTGATACGGTCGAACAACAGTCATCAGGACAACTAAGATTTTAAGAAAAACAAAAACGATTCATTATTAATGATTAAATAATAGACGAGCGTGGATATTTACGAAACTGTTGATATATTTCCATTAAATGCAGTGTATTGACATGTTTCTCTCGCTTGAATCTATTGGAAAATTTAGTAGAATGAATTACTAATTGAAATTGAACTCAAACTTTGATGATTAGTTGAGTGTGAAGGAAAATCAAGCCAAATTTGAGAATAAATCCGACATTCATATTTTTTTGTTGTTTGTTTTCGAAACGTTCGATCGATCGGAAGAAAGAAGAAAAAAAGCTGTCGTGAAGAAGAATAAAAATCAATTCTAGTTTTCTCTTGTTCTACGAGTCCGTAGCTTTGGTTGACTTTTTTTTCTTCTTCTCCAGATTTTTTTTCTCTGAGAAATTGTTTTCATTGAAATATTTTCAAAGTTTTTCTTTCTCCTATCCTTTGAGCTCATGTTTATTCATCATTTATATTTATGCAAACGACGGAATAGTACATTGCTTTTTTTTTCTAAATAAAATCTTATCACAGAAAGTCATTAGAGATGTGTATTCGAAGATGAAGATATAAAAAATAAACATTGATTTATATTTATGTATAGATATTCGAAACAAAAAAAAACTGAAAGTGAATTCACTCGGAATGCAAAGAGTAGTTAGTTAATTTGAATAAGCAGGTGGTACTGGTGCACTCGGCTGAATCGCTGCCGCTTCGGCTGTTACTTCTTCATTTGAATTCGGTAATATGGTTAATTGAATGGATTCATTCAGATCTTTTTTCGTATCTTTTAGTGAATCGTAGGATGGTGGTGCTTCTTCGTATGCATATGGACTATGTTGAGTATTATGAATGATTGTTGCCACTGGTGGATGAGATTGATTAGCTAATTTAAAAAAAACAAAGAAACAGATATTTGAGAAAAAGAACAAAAATAAATACGATCTGATGTAGTTGTTGACGATCGGTTGGATTTCGATTTGTTACATCGATAGATACAATATGTAATCGTACAAAGAATAAGAGTAAATATAAGTGGAATAAGAACCACTAAGAAACTAAAATATCAAAAATAATGTAAGAGAAAAATCGATTTCGTCATATTTTACATAAGTAGCTGAGTCGTATCGTCCGATGGTGGATGTCTCAAGCCACCTGGTCTATCTCCCTTGAATGGTTGTAGAGCAGATCGGTTTGGAGAAATACCATTAATTTCAAATGGCTTTTGTTGTTGTTGTGATTGATATTCGCTCAGCATTTATTCAGTTCCAACCTATCGATGAGAATTTACTGATTCATAGAAATATATCTTTAGTAGTTTAATAAGAGTCGAATAAGTGAATGGGCTTGGACAGAAAAAAAAAGAGAAAAAAACATGTTCGGCCTCCTCCACTCGTTTTTCTCTCTTTCATTTCGTTTCTTTTCTTTTTGCCAGAACTAGGCGAACACCTGTATTGGCATACATATCACGAAGCTCTAATTTCTTCGCCATGTTGATATCGATTCGTATTTATATAAATTTCGTTTTCTCTCTCTCTCTTTTTTTTTCTCTCTTTTAAGTACAAAAGAAGAAAAAAAAATTAATGTTGATTCTATAGAAATGAAAAACGACGAGAAAGAACGATCGTACATTCAAATGACACTTATTCAATCCTAGTAAATATTGACGATTCGAGAATTTATTTATGATGATTGTCTGATTGTTAAACATTGATTTTTGATTTGATAGTAAAACAAAAAGAAAAAAAAAAGAAAATGTTTGAATTATTATCATCATTATCTATTTGTTAAAGTCTGCGGCCGAAGAAAGAGTTCTTCGTAGGATGGTGGCGGCATTGATCTGTCGATCGAAGTTTGCTGAAGATTTATAATACGAATTGGCGTGAATGATGGTACTCGATTAGCAAAACGTGTTGACGTAATCGATCGATGAAATCGAATAGGCGCTTTGGTTCTTTTTCGATGTGAATAACACAGAATTGCGCAAACAGTAATTGCTATCGATGCTGGCAGAGTTATGCATAAGAGGCTTTTTAAGTCAATTTTCGAAAAAAAGAAAAGTAAATTTTTTTTCAATGCTTTCTTCGCTTTTTCGTACTCACATCATCAACGAAGCTGTATCCATACGTCCATTTAATTATTGAAATAATTAGATAAAAGTATGTGCGAATATCATAAAACAAAACGAATGTCAACTATAAAAAGTAAAAGTACTCATAAAATAAAATATTCTCGATAGAAGAACTTTTATGTCTCGATATTCGAATAGGTGATCGGCAGGTGGTAGAAATGAATTTATCAAAACATGTAGATCACGATTTTTTTATCCGCTTATCAACTGGTTCTTTTTTTTTTGATCGCAAATAAATATATACAGAAGAAAAAAAAATGAAACTGATAAATGATTAACAACAAAAGATTAGATTTTGAATGAATAGAATCATGCATAGTGTCAGAATTAAGCATGAAATTGTATTGTACTGAGAATGGTTAACAGAGCTAAAAGGTAATAGACGATAGGTGTTATTCGATTGACTGTAACGGCCAAAGCGCCATCGCTAGAACAGAAACGAAATCAATATTGAGGACATGTTTTTTTCTTTTGAAAAGAGAGAAAAAAAAGAGCAACCTTATGTCCTGGTGATTGCATTGACTTGTTTGACAATATTTCACGCATATTGTTTTGCCTTCGGCTTTGCTGCTCATACATTGTGCCTGTTGAGGAATATTGCTCATTGTGGATGAAGGTGGCATTGAGCAGCCTCGACTGAACTGTACTAGTTTTCCTTGAAAAAGTGCAAACAAGATCAATATATGAAGAAAAAAAACGATGAAGAATTTGTTGATCTACCGGCGGCGTTTGTGGTTTTTTTGCTGTAGCAAACTTGTTGTTTCGTTTCGCACATGATCGTCGTCGTCTGATTCGGATTGATTTGGCAATCGCTGTTCTCCTTCGGACTGTCGCAAGAGTAGCAAAGCGTACCTATAGAATGCTATAGAAGATGAAACCATTCATCACGAAATAAAACCTATCGGATGGAATCGGTAACTTACCTTGTACAGGATCGAAGTCGACCGATTTCTCCGATGCACAAGTTTCGAATTCGGACGTTGTTCGACTTAAAATCGAGATGCTTTTGTTCGATGATTGTTTGTTTTTCTTTGTTTTCGACGAATCACCATCATCGTCATCATCGTCATCGTCATCAGCATCATTAGTATTCGATTCTTTATCTGATTTAGTTATGCCAGCTACAGGATTGTCGTAACCTTCGACGAGTTCTTCGCAATTAAGCTAAATTATTTGTATGAGAAAAGTTAAATTCGTTTGTTCGAATAAATACACAAACCTTATCCATTCCAACCCATTTACAGGTTTTTTCATTTGGATCAAAATAAGCACCAGTATAGCAAACTTCACGTTTTTGTTCGCCCCATTGAGTGCCAACACCACGGCATAGAAAGTAACTCTTACAATCGGATGGATCAGCCCATTGACCGTCTTTTAACTCTTCGCAAACATCTTCCGGTGCTATTAAAAAAACAAAAACTGAGCTTAAGAAGAATCCATCAGAGGAATTCTACTTGGTGAATCGGCGTCACGTTTTGATTTCTTCGGTTTTTTCGTTGTTTTTTCTGTTGTCTGTGGTTCAGTTTGTGGTTTAAAATCTATGACAAAGAAAAAAAGAATCTTTTGAAATTTCTCTTCATATCGATTTCAAAACCTTTATATTCTTTGGTCGGACACGTCGAACAGATTTTCTCTTTAGGTAACAATTTAATTTGTCCATGTAAAATTGCTTTAATCGTTCGAATCATTGGAAATTTGCCTTGACAACAAAATTGTCCTCGAAAATCGTCCATATCCAATGTCCAAATCATAGCTCCGCCCAAATTATTTTGTTTAATATAATTCGCCTAAATTCAAAATCACTCGTACAAAACGAAAGTTTTCTTTCAATCGAATAGTTTTTACTTTATATTTCATACTACGAACGTTCTCAACACCGGCTTTCGGTTGATTATACGGGCCGGCAATGTACGGAACGAGTTGTTTCGCATCCCAAGTTTCTTTCATTTTTTCACAAACAATTTGAATACAAGTCTAACAAATCAATTCAAAATAGCTTTGTGTGTGCGTGTGCGTGTTTACTTCATAATAAGCAACAAAACCAGTTTCACCTTTGAAACCTGTGTAAGGCATAGCAGGAGTATCTCCTCGACCGTAGGTGCCTATGCCTAACATCATTTTACTCGGTGGCATGCCGAGTTTTTGAAAATATTTCACAGCAAAATCCTTGAGAAGGTTAATATGATGAGAATTGACATTTGTGAATTGACAGACAAATACTTACGATGTACATGGTGTCATCTTTTTCATTGTCTTTACTATTAAGAGACGAATGATGAGCTCGATTTTGATCCCATGATCCATGAAAATCATAGGTCATTAAGTTGAACCTTTTGAAACGAACGAAAAAATGGCTCAAAATTCAAATTCTCACATACCAATCGATCACACTAAACAAATATTTCTTTCGTTTAGTTTCAATTAAGAAAGAAAGAACAAGATCACATACGGAACAAGTTTATCGACCTCATAGGCTTTGTCGATGTTGACCTTGGCAGCTGCAACAGCAGCCGTAAGAAGAAGACGTTCACCACCACTCGATTCTGCGTCTTTTTCAAAAGTTTGAAATAAAATCTAGTCAAACAATTAACTCGTAACCTCTCCCTCTTTTCACCAAGATCATTTTACTTCGCACAGTTTTGTAAATTTTTGTTTATCTTCTTTTGGACTATCTCGCCAATCGACACCTGGATATTCGAAATCTAAAAGCCAACCAAATGTCATCTTGCTTTTCTTTCTCGAAACGTTCATTTACCAAGATCAAGACCATCGAATTTATGTTTTCGTAGATATTTAACAACTGATTCAGCGAATTTCTTCATTGTTTTTTCGGATTTAACAACACTTCCGAAATCTTTCATTCCCATATCCCAACCGCCAACGGCTAGTAGAGTTTTCAAATTCTTATTCACACTCTTCCAAGCATTAAATCGTTCGAAGAAACCTTTTGTGTTTTTCAAAATAAAATATGAAAAAATAACAACAATTCTTTCGGTTTTACCAGCCTGATTGCCATCTTTCAAATCATGTTTTTCCATGGGTGTTAGTACGTTATTATCCATTTCCGAAAACGCATAGATAACATGTGTGCATAGGCATGGATCGATATCTTCAGGTGTCATTGAGCCTCCGCCAGGCCGTTTAACCGCTGCGAGAGAAAGAGAAAGAACAAACTGTCAAAGTTCGATTCATTTCAAAATATGTCAATTTACCCCAATTAGTGAAATAGCAAACAATTTTAAATTTTTGTTCAGCAGCAAATAACAACGAAACTAAAAATGAAGTTTTAGTCTTTTTTGTTTTTGTGCGTTTATATTATCGAATATTCTTACTTTGCAAAGAAATTAGAACGCACAAACCTAGTGAAATATTCATGATTTGATTCGAATGAATCCACAAAACGTGGCTTCGTCGTCGATGATCTTAATAAATGATCAACGAATGTACCTAGACGAACGACGATGACGTAAACTAAATCTTACGTTCAACGATCGTTGTCATTCTCTTTTTTCTCTTGTTCTCTCTATTCTATTGTCTCTTGGCTTTATTGTGATTACATTCTCGTTTGAAAGTATTTTTAACAGAGATTAACTCTGCTCGATTACAAACAATTGAATAATGAATAAACAAAACTTGACATTCTCGTTTGTCAAAAAAAAGAGAGATTTTCGTATCGTTCTTGTCGATTTATTTCAACGTAGTAGTAATAATAATAAAAGAAAACAACAAACAAACAAACAATAAGTAAACAAAAAAAGACTCTTGTTCTTCTTGATTCCTGTTAACCTTTCATAAAATATTGATTTTTGCTTTGCAACGATGATAATTGACCATTAAATTGAAAATCAATATCAAAGTCAAGTTTTTTCTAAAAACAAATAAAAAAAAATGAAAGAGATTATTTCGCATTTCAAACAAACCGGATTTTCTAAATTCATTTTACAAATGAAATTGCCGTCGAGTACTTCATCTTGTTTTATTGTAACATAATCCGGAAAGTAGAAAACTGTTTGTTTCCAATGAGTATAGCCCGCACCAGGTGCTAAAATCAACGAAAGAACAATTGAACGACTATGAAAAAAGAGACTTTCTCATTTTTACCAGTATTGATATAAGTGCGTTGTGAACAAGCTGTAAAATCTACGACAAAATACGTAACAAATGCATGGATATAATCATCACGTAAAGCACGAAGTTGAAATTTCGAATCAATATTAATATCATTGACTGTCATAGTTTTCAGATCATAAGTCTACTCGAAAGAAAGACAAATAACAAAAAAAACATTCAATTTAAGAATTACTTTTAATGAAACATGATCCGTACATATTTGCCGTCTATCGACTGTATCAACTAATGGTTCGCGCATGACATAATTCTTCAAACAACCCATATTATATCCATAAACATTCGACCACCCTGAAAACAAATACATTAAACTATCGAAATAAAAAATTCATCTTTATACATTCGACTTTATCTTCTTTATAATCTCGATCTTCAATTCCCACCATATACATCGTAGCTCGATCAGGAAAAATGACTCCATCGGGTTTCTAAAATTTTGCTATTCAATTTCAATTCTCGAATAATCTTTTCAATCATTCTTACAAGATATTTATCTCTTGCATAGATAACACTTTGAATCATTGAATCATGTAGTAATGTATAACCCATCCATTCCGCAATAATAACGTCAACTTGTTGAATACCATCGGGCAATTCAATATCTTCGATTTTACCTTTAACCAATCGAATAACTAGACAAACGACAACAGTTTATTGAGTTAGAACAATCAGTTCGAATTTATTTTCTTCTACCTTTATCATAGCGATTTGCACGGATGATTTTCTTTGCATATTCGATTACATTCGATTTTTCTACCTGCGTGCGAAAAAGGAAAAGATTCGTTTTTTTTTGTTCGAAAACAAAAATCAAACAAAATCTCTTACAGCAATAACCATTTTCGCACCGGCTTTAGCTGCAAATAGACTGAATATTCCGACGCCACAGCCAATATCTAAGACGACTTTATCTTTGAACAAATGTCGATTATTAATAATCGCATTTCGGAATGTTTTCGTTCGAATTTCATCTTTTAATAATTCCTAAATGATCAAAAACACGCTCGAAACTCAAAAATCTAATCGATCTTTGACAACAAACCTCATGAACAGCGAAATGAGCTGTCGAATCGAGATAATATTCTTTCGATGTCATATCTTCTGGAGCAAGTTTGTCGAGATCAACATGGCCATTCTATTTCATAGACAAAAGTAAAATTCGAAATCCAAGATTTCAATTGAGATTCGCATACTTTCGGCTCCGTGTCAGACATAGTTTGTTCTTTGGGTTCGAATGAAGCGATTTTTTTCGTTGAATTATCCGAGCTTTTACTACTCATATCAAAAAAAGACCGATGCTTTTTCTAGTTTCAAAACGAAATATCCAATTGAAAGTCCTTTCATGTTTCGTTTTTGCTGTTGACGTCTCTCTAAGAAAGAAAAATATTTCTTTTTTTAATTTATAGATGACGCTATTCGACACATAGACGCAGCAGTGATTTGTTTGATCTCATCAAATAATTGCAAAACAAATCGATATTTGAATGAATGTAATTCCGAATGTCAAAATCGTCGTACACAAAAAGAAGATCAATCTGATAATGTTTAACTTATTTCTGGATCGAATAAAGGCTATGGAATAGTTGTTAAACAAGCGATTGTTCATCCTGGTACTTATGTCGGTGAATATGTAGGTGAAATTTTATCGGAAACACAACGGAGCTGTTTTAACAAGATTCAATCCTTCAGTTATAGTAAAAAATGTATAATCTAGTTTCCCTATATAATTGATGTAGCATAAAAAATGATCTATACAATATTTTGAATTTTTCTGCATAGAAAGAATATTTTCTACCAAAAGGCTCCTTGTTAAATTCTCGAGAAAACGTCTCATGTAGCGAGATGTTGTGCTATCTGCATGCGGTCTGATTTAATTGTTATCAAGGTTCAGTGATGTGAGTGTCTATATGAGAAATATTGCTTAGCAATGTTTATAGTTGCATTCACTCCTACGAAGATGCTTGGGAGATTTGTAGAGTGAGCAGATGTGAACGATATGTAAACTATTTCTTGAATTATCGACCGAGTGATAAAAGAACCTCTTCTTCGTCTGGAAAAAAATGAAAATAATCTAATAACTCTTTGCTGAATAAGAATCGATATGAAATAACATTCTTATTCCGGTGATATCTAAAGACTGGATTATCCGATATTCGTTTGTTTTACATTGTCAATGAAACACATTTAAAAAATGGTGATATTTTTTTCTTTCTTTGGCCGAAATTCGAAATTCTTTTAATTCGACCGTGAAATGAAGGTCATTGGAATGTTTTGTTTCTTAGTATAGAATTGTCGTTGTCATATGATGTCAGAAAAATGATTGGTGCAAACATTGTAACCGCACTACTTCTCTTTTCTTCTTCTTCTTCTTTTTCTCTTTTTTTCTCTCTCTCGTCCGTTCTGTTTGTTGACAATACATGTTCCTCTCATAGCATCTTTCATTGATTCAAAATTGTCAAAAAAAAAACGAAATGACGAAAGATATTGAAACGACTGTTTCATCATCATCATCGGCTGAAGAAGATCTAATTCGGCAAATATGGTTGAATGCTGATTGCGTTTGTTTTGATGTCGATTCAACTGTTTGTATCGATGAAGCCATCGATGAATTAGCCAAATTTCAAGAAGTTGGAGCATTAGTCGAAACGATAACACGTAATGCAATGGGCGGTAATATGAGTTTTCGAACAGCTCTTCAAGCACGTTTGAATCTCATTCGACCGGCACGTTCAAATATCGATCAATTTCTTCTCGAACATCCTTCACAATTAACCGATGGTATCAGTGATTTGATCAATCTTTTACACGAACGTCGTATACCAGTCTATCTCATTACTGGTGGTTTTCATTCAATTGTCGATCCCATTGGTGAACAGTTAAATATTCCACTCGAGAATATCTTTGCTAACCGTTTAATATTCAATTCCGATGGTAGTTATTCGAGTTTCGACGAAGATGAAATGACATCGGATTCAGGCGGTAAACGACGTGTTATTGAATATTTGAAGAAAAAACATCACTATCAACGTATGATCATGATTGGTGATGGAGCAACGGACATGGAAGCAAATGCCGATGGTTTTATTGGCTTCGGCGGAAATGTTATTCGTGAAACAGTCGAAAAAAATGCACCTTGGTTTGTCACATCGTTCTATGAATTAATCGACGAACTACGAAATCAACCGTCGACAAATTTACATCATCAAGGAATAGCAACAAAAAAGTATCCAACTGAAATTCATGCTAATTAGTCAATATTGTTTGTATATGTGTTTGTTGAATGAATAATAATAAAACTTAGATGTCTTTTAAAAAGATTGTTTTTTTTTTATTTATTCGAATTGAAATGATGCGAGAAACGAGGAAAAAAAAATTTATACGCGTATGACGAAAGCACGAAAAAAGAAAAGAATTTCGGAAAGTTAATATGATTTTATTGACATTCTTTGATGCAAAGTTGCTTCGTTGTTGCCGTTCGTTCCCGTTGGATGAACACGAGCAATATTACTTCTTGGACTAGTTTTTCTTGAATTTCTCATTGTTGGTGTATCGCGAAGATTTTCATTGTCGAGTATCGTACGAGTTGTAGCCGATGGTGGCGGATAAATTTCATTGCTCGATGACGTTCGTTTGTCTTTATCGGTCGACTCGACCAGATCTTCAGGTTTGTCGACAATGCCGAGTTTAGTTCCGATCCAACGGAATTTTGCTATGATTTCTTCTTGCATTAAATCGAAACACATGGCTAAAATAGCCATGCCAAAAAGTACGTAGATAGCTCCGAGAATTAATTTGGCACTGGCATGCGGATCGTCTTTACGTTGACCAGGTACAAAATCACCGAAACCAATAGTTGCTTTAAGAAAAAAAAAGATAGAGTGTTTCTGTTTTACTAGAAAAACAAGTCAATTGATTGATTACCTAAAGTAATAAAACAGAAATAACCCGATTGTGTCATTGTCCAGTCTTCGAAATTGTGAAACAAAACCGAACCAATCCAAATATATGCCGCAATGATAATCATCGTGACTGTCAATGGAACAGTAACACGTTGATTTCGTCTTACGTCTTCGTCATCAAGATCTTCGTCGGATGTTAACACATTCGAAACATTTTTATCCGTTCGGTTTTTATGCTCATCATCCAATGTCCAATTGCCTGTACCCGTTCGGTTACTATCGATACCTGTTTCTTCTTCGAGTTTATCTTTTTGTGCTTGAGCACGACGTTTTTTTATCATGTGACAAGGGCCACAAAGAATCTTTGCGTAAAGAAAACGAAACATTTCACCCAATACACCACTGATATTCGCGACGCATAGCAAAAATATCGGTATCCCAATCGTTGCGAAGCATATACAACACAATTGTCCTTCCCCTAGAAGATTTTGTTTTTTTTTATTGAAAAAGAAACTTCGTTTTTCTTTTTCTTCTTAACTTACATGTCATCGGTCTAGAAACAACAATCGATTAGATTTTGATGGAAAACATACATTCAATCACTTACGTGATATTTCCATAGCCGATTGTTGTAATTATCGTAATGGCAAATAACAACGAATTGGCATAGGTCCATTTGTTAACAATCGAACAATCGTCTCCGTACGATCGATATTTCGTACTTGTTCGAATAACAAATGTTCGATAGTCGAGTAACATATTACTAATCTTGGTAAAAGCGATTGTTGTATTATCCTTGTCCGAACTTGTTGTTGATGCTGTTGGTGTCGCATTATTTTGAATGTAATTTACAAGATTTTGTTTGAGTCGAGTGATTTGTGCTATTTGTTCACCTCGATTTTCTTGACAATTCAATCGTTCTTGTCGTTCTTCTAATAATTGAAATAGAAAACCTCCGGCAACTGCATAAACAACGACAAGACCAACGAGACCAATATGTGAAAATAGGAATTTCGCTGTTTTTCTTAAACATTGCCGACTTTTTGATGTTTCAATTTCGTCCAATTCATGTTGTCGACGTGATGGCCGATATTGACCATATCCATTGTAATTCGACATATCACTCTGTCGAATTGCTCCGAGACCAGCCGATGCATCATGATACGCAAGCATTCCTTCTTGTGTATATGCTTTTGTGTGTCAAAAAACTAAGTAACAATAATTGAAATAAATATAAAAGAAAACTAGAGAGACGTATTTTCTCCCTTGTCTCTTTCTCGTGCCTGCTATTTTTCTCGTTCAACGACAGTTGGTATTTTTCTATGTCGCCGATAAAAGAATAAAGAAATCATTTGACTATACTAATGTTAGTGTTTCGTACTAAAGACTTGTCGTTTTCTCATTTTCTTTTCTTTTCTTTTTTTTTCTTTTCAGTTGCTATTAAGCACTTCCGAATAGTGACAATACTTCAAATGAAATTTTCAATGATTATGAATTTTTCAGTTGTTTTATTTAATTATAAGCTTTTTTGAGAAGAAAAAACAAGTCCAAATACTTGTTTTTTTTTCTTTTTTTTTTTGGAAAAGATTTGACTTTTTGGACAATGAAAATCCGAAAACTGTGAATGTAACTTATTGACAAAATAAAAAAAAAACTAGCTCACAAAATAGGAACATAGGACTTAAATCAATAAGAAAAGCGCCCTCAGTCGATGATCGAGCGCGACACATTGTTATATTGGTTCATTCAGCTTCCATCCTGATTCTACCCCCAGTTACAACGCAGAACATATTACAGTGCATTCGTATTCTCTCGTCTATCGTCCCAGTCAACATTCTTTCTCTCAATGATTTACATATTTAAAAACGTATAAGAAAAAAAGAAACATACTTAATGCGAAAAAAATATACAAGACCTATCATGAGAAATATTTTCACGAACTATGTACAGATTTACCTTTTTCTCTTTTCGATTCAAGGTTACTTCTAGAGCTTAAAATGAATCATGAACACGATCATCATGAACATCATAAACCAACGATGAGTAAAACAACGAGCAGTTCTCATTCAATGCATGGGATGGCAGTATGTATTCAACGTATTTCGGAAGTAAAAAACAAAACTAACATCCGAATTTGTTTAGATGACTTTTCATGGTGGAATAAAAGAACAGATTTTATTCAAACAGTGGGATGTTGATTCTGTTGGTGGTAAATAATCAATAGGCTAATTCTATTCGAAAGAAAATCGATTTTTGTTCTCTCTCTTTTTGATTAGCATTTGTTGGATCATGGTTTATTATCTTTTTCGTAGCTGTACTTTACGAAGGATTGAAAACTGTTCGAGATCATTTAGCTAGACGTGAGATTCAACGTCAACGAGCTGATGAAACAAATCGACAGGCACCATTGTAAGTTCGAATTCTTTCATCGAATGTTCTATTTTTTACATCTAGAGTCAATCGTGATGAACAAGTAACTAATGATCTTTTGCCAAGAGTTCGAACGCCCACCGCTAAACGGTAGATCCAAATCCTCTTCATTCTCATTTTTTCATTGCATTTTAATTTAGTGCTCGTCTATTGAGTACCCATCATATCATTCAAACCGCCTTGCATATCCTTCAAATGGGTATCAGTTATCTGCTCATGTTAGTCGCAATGACATTCAATGTTTATCTCTTCCTTGCGGTCATCCTCGGCGCTGGTTTAGGCCACTTTTTATTCGGCTGGCGTCGAACCACCGTTCTCGATTATAATGAACATTGCCATTAATAATCCACATTGTCTGATTGTTGTCCGATATCTCATCATATTCTCTTTCTTTTTTTTCGATAGTTGTTGTGAAAATTCCAGCACGAATCTATTTCTCTTACCCACCGGAAATCTATTTGTTGTAACGCATGCGTGATCTTCTTTTTTTTTGGAAAAAAAATAAATTTATCAAGAAAAAGCATTAGACTATATTTTTATCATCGTGATTCAATGTAATACAAGCATTTTTTTTTCAAAAAAAAACCGACAAAAAAGACACAATCACAAATATACACAGGTCTGCCTGGTGAGAATAGTCATGCGATTTATTGTTTTGTTTTTTGTTTTATTATTTTGGAAAAAAAAGAAAAGAGAAAAGACGAAAATGAGAGAAGAAATAAGTAAGCTGCGATGAGAATGTTCATTTCTTTTGTACCTAAACAATTACAAATAAGAACGATAAGAACAACGAAATGTCGTCAATCAATATTTTCCTACCGGTAAATATAATTTGAATTCCGGCGGCAATTCATCTTCCGAATAGAGTCGATCAGAAAAGTAAACTCGTCGAATTCGACAATTTGCATGAATCTAAAAAGGTTTTCGCGATTAAACAACAATAAAACTAAAAGATTGAATTTACTTGAACGCGAAGTGTTTCGATATAATTCGTTCCGTAGGCACGTCGTGTAAAATCCGATAGATTAAATTGAATTTGATTCCATCCGTCATCCAAACGCATAGGCATTGTACAAATAAATGGTTTGACACGTGTTGTTGATTGATAATTACTCGCACGGAAACGACGACGAACATTTCGATCGTCGAGAACCTGAATAAAATTTTGATTTATCAAAGAAAACAAGTTCTTGTTGTTATTTTCTTCTTACTTGAACTTCGAATGTAAAGTATTTCTTCAAATTTTTTATAATCATAACAAGAAATGGCAATTTGATTCCGAGAGTTTTCTTTGGATCAGCTGGACATGTTATGTAAGTTGTACTAACATTTGTACCAACGATTTCCAAAACAAGTGATTGAATTTCATTATCTGTTATCCGTTTGATATGTCCATTTCGTACCTATGGAGAAAACAAAACAAACATGGTGTCGACACGCAATCGAACGAACTTTTTTATCCCAAATTTGTAATGGTTTACTGCCGATACTGTAGAGAATCGAGAGAAAACCACTTTGAAACGTATTTTTGAACATATCTCAAAAGACAATATGAGAGAATAAATGAATGATGGTGTAAAAATGCGAGTTTGTGGCAAATAAGGTCGTCATAGGTACCTTCACCCTTGGAAACACACTGTGTCGATCAACGACGACAACTTCGTTTTTCCTTTTTAAATCGTCGAGATATTAACATGGACGATCAATTGCTTAGTTACGAAAATTTATTTCTCAAACGAAAATTTCTGAAATCAAAAATCGACAAATTCTATATCTAATTAAGTTAAAATCAAAAAAAAATTTAAAAAAAGTGAATTTTGTTTTCATTTTCTGCCGATAATAGAGGTCGTGAGAATACGTTCGCATGGTTTTCAAATCGTTTTTATTTATTGTCATTTGAAAGAAAGAAGAAAAAAAACTTCTGATTATCATCACTGATCAAAAAAAAAAGAAAAAAAAGGACAAATATGAGCCAAAAGAAAGAAAGAGGAAAAATACCGAATTTTTTGTTTTTAAATATAGTAAAGTCATTTTTCACGAGACCCAAAATGAGAAGAAAAAGAAGACAAAGGGTGCTTTGAAGAGTAACAACAACAGCAATGAATATTAAGATAGTATTAAATGAGAGATGATAAAGAACTTAAAATAAATAAAGAATAAATACAATTATTTTGTTTTTTTTTTGTTTCACAAGAAGTAAATCCATGGTGTCATGTAGGCACACAAAAAGAGAATGAGGTTAGTCAAGGAAATTGATGAGAGAGAAACACTCAAACAACATAAAAAAAGAAGAAGAAGAAAATGTCTTGAGGAATGAATATTTGAAAGAAGGGCGCAAGAGAGAGAAGAGGAGCAAAAGTCCAGTTTGTTTATTTGAAAAAGAAAAAAAGAAAGAATCAACTCGTGAATAAATCATCACATACAATTCAAGTATGAGCAGTACTGTTGAATTAAATCGATGAGACTGCATAGGAGGATTTCAATGCAGCTGATATGGGCATACCCGAACGATGGAAATGCACGCATTGCCAACGGGTATCTTTCTTGTGCCATACACGAGTTTCTTCGGTTCGAACACTCTGCGGTTGACCGTTTCTGAACGAAAAGCAATTCGAATTGAAAGTTTGTTTTTTTTTCTTGTTGTCGAATAAAGTTTTTACCGATCGATAAATTGAAGAAGAAGAACATAGGCTATGCAAGCAGCATCATCGCCAAGTTGATGAACAACAGGTGTTAACATCGTGCAATTTATTGTCGGCTTATTAACTTTGGTAGATAAAACTAGAAATTAGGGAAAAAAAACATAAGATTCATGTCATATAACAAGAGGAACAACATCATAATAGGGAAGGATTTGTTTACCTGTATCGGAGCGAGCAAATCGCCCTGAAAAAACAAGGTTAAGAGAATGTTTAATTGATTAGTTATCAAGCAGCCAAACAAAAGCAAAGCATCAAATGTTTGAATTACCTGTATCGAAATAAAATTTGTGAAAATCTAAGCCTTCAACGAGATTGCCGACTGTTTCGGGTTCAAAACAGGTTACTTTTGGATCACATAATGATCTGAAAAACAAAACTCACAAAACAAACTTTATCATTTCTTACTAAACACGTACTTATACAATTCAAAATCACTGTTTGCAATAGCTTGTAACAGCTGTTCGGTTACTTTGGTAATGTCCGTCGCTAAAAAAATGAACCGATGTGATTTTTCAGTTGAATTTAAGTATTTCGAGCTCTTCTCCCGTTTCCCTATCACCGTTTGATCAAAAAAGATTTGCAAGAATGTTTTTTTTTACGAAGAAGTAGTAGGTGTTGATTAAATATGTGTAATATTTACAAGAATAGATGTTCGGTGTTTTAGAATTTGAATAATAGCTTACTTAAATCGCCTACTTTCGTTGCCTGCATGGGCAAGACAATAGTCGGCAGAGATGGCGTTGTCGTAGTAGATTTTTTCGCTGCTACAAACATGTCCGAATAGTAGTTTTAGTGACAATAGAATTCAACTCGGATTTTTATTATGATTAGTTTGCTGAAAATCTTTCGAAGCAACAATATGTCGATGCGTATTCATTTTCTTACTTAGTCGATCGATTCGTTCGGCATCATTGACATCGTCAATTGTTGCACTATTACTATCGGCTGATTCTTTAATAGCACTACTATTTCCACTTTGAGTTGTTGGCCGAGAACGATTACCTGCAAAAGAAGAAGAAGAAGAAAATGAAGAACAAATCAAAGAATTGTTTGTTTCGAGCAAATAAAAACACGCATTGAACGCAAATAAAGAAAGAAAATCAGAACATACATCGAGCTAACACAGACTATCTAGTTGTTTTTTGGCAAACTCGCGTACCTCCGCTCATCAAACTCGTCAGAAGAGACGAAGCTACTGATGTCGTAGCACCGGTGGTAGTGGTGGTCGACTTTTTCCCATCAGTTGTTACTTGTGCGGCTGCTGATCCACTCGCAAGTACCGTCGAATCTAAAAATTGGCCCATTCTTTCGTCTTGTCAAAACCAATACAACAGATCGAGTCTATTGATTTGCTATGTATTTATGCATGTAAAGGGGAAGAATGAGAGAAATCGACTACACACCCACACATACCCAAGTCATCAACATAAAAAAGGCACTAGCTGGTGTACGAGAGAGAGAAAATAACTAACTAGATGATGATCATAGTACATTGTGTGGTTTTTTTTCTTTACAAAAGGGTAACAATCGTTTCGATTTCGATCAACAATAAACACACATGCACAACAATCAAGCAGTAGCTTTTTGTTCGACTTACTAGGTATCAATGTACGATTGACGAACATCGTTGATAGGATGGCTCCCTAAAACACACAAAAAAGGAAAAATTCAATTGTATATTTTCCGGTTTTTTGCTCGAATCAATCAATTGAATAGATAACTTACAACAAAACATATCAAACAGACAACGGCTAAAAACATTGTCCTCAATCAGATATTGCGTCTTAAATGCTTGTCTTTCTCTTCATCGATTAGTTAGCTTCGTTGAGGAGAAGAAGAAGAAGAAAAAAGAACCATCCAACACCCTTTTCTTCTCAGTCAATAACTGATATCGACAGAAGAAAAAAAAATACAGAAAAGAAAATATACCAACTGTATATATAAATATGCATTTTCTGTTCTCTCAACCTTTTTTTTTTGCTCTTCCTTTTCTCTGTATTTTTTCCCTTCGTCTCTTATTTTCTTCTTCTTGCCAGTATCACAAGTATTTTACCTTTAATTTTCGTCGTGCATTAAATTTACGTAGGCAATCAACAGTTTCTTGTCGATGGATCGTACCAGCCACACGTTCTCTTTGCTAAAAGACAAGAAACACATGAGAAAAATGCCAGAACCTACATTTCTATTCTGTCATCTAGTCAGTTCGATTAACATTTGCCTCCTTTCTCTCTCTCTCTCTCGGTTTTTCTTTCTCGTTCATTGAGCAAATAAGAAAAACAATTGACTTTTTGCCACGTTTAAACTTACGCAGATCCACGGATGTTTTAATGCATCAGCTGCACTTATACGTCGGCTTGGATTGATATTTAACATCGAATCAATTAACCGTTTCGCTTCAGTTGTCACCGTGTCCCACTCAGGCGAAGGATACTAAACGGAAAAACATTTGCTCGTGAAAATCGATATTGTTTTTCTTTTTTTTACGTCATAAGCGCCTGCTTTGATTTGATTGTATAATCGATGTTGATCTTCATCCCAAAATGGCGGATAACCAACAAGAAGAATGTATAAAATCACTCCACATGCCCAAATATCAACAGGTTTTCCATAGGGTTCTTTTTTAAGCACTTCAGGACTGAGATAACCCGGTGTTCCAGCGAAACCTAAGCGTAAATTTTCACAATTGATAGACGATATCAGTCAAATGAATGAATACATACCATACCACTGCGTTTGTTCGCCATTCACTTCGATGGCAAGACCGAAATCGGCGAGTTCTATAATGTTTTAGTTTAATTACTATTTCAAAACGGAAATAATTTGTTACTTACTGACGGCAGCTCCTTTAGTTTTACTCGCAAGTAGAAGATTTTCAGGCTAAATTACAGTAAAAAAAAGCAAGATCTCTACGAAATCGATTGAATTACTTTCAAATCTCTATGTACAATATTATTTTCATGACAATGTCGAACGGCTTCAAGAATTTGTTGAATACAATGACTAGAGACAAAAAAGACATTAATAGTCTTTTGATTAAACATGAATTTTACCTGGCATCAGCTTCGCTATAGAATTCTCTAGCGACAATATCTTCGAAAAGTTCTCCACCAGTGACTCTTGAAAACAGAACCCGAGCAAATTAATCAACATCAAAAATATCTTTCAGCCAATTGAAACTTACAGGTCGAACACAAGGTAATGAAAGCCTTCTTCGGCAATACTATCATAGAGTCGAACTGAAAACAAACATCGACAGAGAAGATTCGCTTGACATTTAATTAAATTTGTATTTACCAATATTAGGATGTTTCAATTGCCGACATATTCGTGCTTCTCGTTCGAGCTTTTGATAATCTAATCAAAAAGAAAATCTCGTCGATAGATTTGTCTCATCGACATCGAATTATCGCTCACCTCGAGTCGATAATTTTTTTGTATTGATAATTTTGGCTGCAAATTCCTGTGCCGTACTCTTTTGTATACATCTTCGTACAATTGAAAATGCTCCTCTGAATAAAAAAAAACAATCAGAAGCACGCCAAAAAACAGGGCTAGTTCAGTCGTTCTTCTTCTTCTTCTTTTTGATGATAATGACTTTTCTTTTTCTTTTCCTGCGTTTTCTCGGTTGCCTCAATTATGAAAATATACGTTTGGACTTAGTCTCAAAATGACAACATCTAACAGTGCGTTTTATGATCATCAGCTTCATCGTCTCGAGTAAAAACACACAGAGAGAGAGAGAGAGAGAGAGAGAGAAGACGATGAGGTCAGAATATGAATGAATGTATGATGACAAGAACAGCAGCAGTAGCAGCAGTAGTTGTAGTAATAGCTTTAAAGGGAGAATAGGAGAAAAATAATATCCGAGGCATGCGAACGCGATTAATCAGAAGAGAGAGAGAAGGCAACATTATTATTCAGCAAACCTCGAGCAACAAAAATCCTCTTTTCTCTACTTGCGAAAACTGGACTCAAGAGAGGTAGTCAATAGTTTTTACATTTATTCATGTCATCAATCAAATAGATGGGGAAATAATCAAATGACAAAAGGGACAAGAATAAAAAAAAACTACTCGAAATTGAAAACGTGAACAAGAAGACGAAGAAAAATAATGTAGCAAATACTCACTTGCCAAGTTCATCTTTCATTTCATATTCATCTGTGAAACGAGTCGATGGTATCATTGAATTCGATATTGGTGTATTATTAATAACAGCTGCCATAGTAGGATTTGACGTTGTTGGAGGCGACACCTTTATACTGTCGTTGTTACTGCTAGTACTATTTATAATATTAATCGTCGAATTTATATTATTATTACTGTTGTTGTTGTTTGTCGTATTGTTGCTTGTATTAAAAATTTTGTTAAGTAATGTACTATTGTATTTCATACAGATAATACAATAATATCAGATAAGATTAATTTGAATCGATTATATAAAAATGAATAAATAAAAGGAGGTGGACGTTGGGTCATCATCATTGTTAGAATGAAAAATATATCAGATTAACATGCGTATGTTAGTGACATGCGTTATAGAAACGCGACAAAACGAAGAAGAAGACCGTTTGTGTTGTCGTTTGTCGCAATATAGCAATCTAGTAGTAGTTGTAGTAAGAGCAACAGAAGCAGCAACAGCGACTATAGACGAAGCTTATTTCTGGTCGACGATACACATACAGAAACAGACCCTGTTGTCGATTCAGGTGGAGAAGGAAGAGAGAGAAACAGAGAGCAAGGAGAGAGAGGGAGAGGGAAAGAAAGAAAGAAAAACCCCCGAACGAAGAAAAGACGATGAAGGAAAAGAAAAAAGAAACAGCAGTTACAGAAATAGGAATATCAAAGAACGAGCAAATCCAAAATGATGTCGAACCAGTCAAAGACAGGAAGAAAAAGAAAGAGTTGAATGGCTGCGTTTGAAACACACAAATGCACCATGAAAAAAAAACGAGAAATAACTGGGTGTATTTACTCGTGATTGATATTATGATAAACGAAAAAAAAACGACTCAATAACGATTTTAATAGAAATGAAAATACAACGTGAAGTATTTAGCCTTTTTTTTGCTCTAAGTAAACAACAACTTTCCTTTCATTGCATATGATTGGTTTGTTTGACTGAACCAATGGATAATAAAACGATATTGCAGTCGGTTCTTGTTGCGCATTGCATTTCATTTTCGGTGTGAAATACATATTCAATATGATTGAAATTGTTTGCAACGATCGTTTGGGCAAGAAAGTTCGTGTCAAATGTAATTCCAATGATACAATTGGTGATTTAAAGAAATTAGTTGCTGCACAAACTGGTACTAAACCAGAAAAGATCGTTCTAAAAAAATGGTGTAAGCAAGCTTGTTTTTTCCCTCCCACGAATGATTCATTTGAATGTACGAAATTATTATTTTTATTTTTAGATACGATTTACAAAGACAATATTACATTAGCTGACTACGGTAAATCTATTTTTATTTCTATTACGTATTTTGTCACTCTTTCATTTTTTTTTTCGTAGAAATTCACGACGGCATGAATATTGAGCTCTATTATCAATGAACATTTATTCTGTTAAATAAAAGCTGAGATATAAAGTTAAATAAAAGCATGTGTTTTAATAGCGTTGCATAGGTTCTCTTATAATATAAGGATAGCCGCCTTGTGGTCCGTACATCGGTTGAGGTTGAGGCACATAAACGACTCGTTCACTAAAGATTTTCATTTAAATTCAAACAGAAAAATAAAAAATATCTACCGTGGCCGACAGCAGGGTAAACAGCAGCAGAGTAAATCAAGTGGAATACAACATAAACATATGTCTAATGAATCCGAACATGGACAGATATCCGGCTAAAAAAAGAATATTAAAAAGTGTATTTTTGTATTTGAATTTAAGCTTAATTGGATAAAGAAAAATAAAACGACGCAATAACTTGTACGTACTATGCACATTGCAGCAGCGACCGTTGTAAAGAAATCTCGACGAATCAATGAATAAGACGAGACGAGTATTGGGTATTAATTTCCACTTAGGAACAGAATTGTTGTTTCTTCTTTCTTTTCTTTTTCGTTCTTCGATGGTATTTCTTAATAGGCTCTACTGACATTTTCCTGACGTCATTGCTATTTTAGTCAAGATTTTCTTTGATCGAACAAAACGCGAACATTTTCGGATGTTTTAATCAAGATATTACGATCTGTTTTGTGTTAGTTTTTGTTTTATTAGAGAGGCAAAAAACAAGGAACGATAGTAAGATATATATATACGTATATATAATGAACATCACACACTGTTCGTCGAAAGAATTGTCAATGTCAAATAGCTAAATGATTAGTTGACTAGTGAAAGAAAAAATATCGAACGAAAAAGAAATGAAGAGATCAAGTAAATAAATGAAATCGTTCTAAAAGAAAAGAAATATGTATTCGTACGTGTTGTATTTAGTTTTGTTTTACTTTTTGTTCGAGATTTCGTTGATTTGAATGTATCGGGTAGTTGTAGATTTCGTGCTAATGTGGCTGTCGTTAGTTTACTGCCTAGACTTGAAAGATCCGGCGGTGGTGGTAATGGTTGTCCGGTTACTGACGGCGTTCGTTGTTGAGGATTCGATGATGAACGAGAATTTAGACTCGAAATAGACGAATAATGTGAATGACTATCGGATTTTTCATCGGGAGTCGAAGACGAATTACTAGTACAACGATTGTCTCGATCGGACAGTTGATTATCAGTATCTACAGCTAAATAGTTCAATGTTTCCGTTTGTGTGATAGTTGTATCGGGATCGGTATAGATTTCAGTGAATGCTTGCATAACTTCATCGAAAAGTGATGAAGCTGTTGGTTCTGGTAGTTCGATTTTATCATTGTTTGGTATTTCTAGTCCAAGATGAAGTGGATGAACAAAATCTGTTTGTGGTAAACTAATCATATCTTTCGATATTTGTTTATTTTTCTTTTTGACTCCTTGAAAAAACAAAAATTAATCTACAAATATCATTGATTGTCGTAATTACCTGTTTTTCGATGAAACATCGTATTTATTGTTGATTGTTTATTAATCGATATGAAATGTAATGGTTCAACATTATGATTTTCGACAAAACCTATTTGCCCATCAACAGCAATACATTGAATAATATTCGATGAAATCGGAATGTGAAGGCTAGAATAAATGTTAAAACGAATAAAAAGAACAAGAAGAAGAAATACATCATTATTCAAGGATAAAATAACAGATTGACTTCGAGAGATTAATCAATAAAAAAATCGTCAAAACGTAATGTGTCATTTGAATGGATGAGAACGAAAAAAGAAAAAGTGAAAAAGCATGCGCATACCAACGATCGAGAATTGTCAGAGGTCCTAATAGACAAACATCGAGAGAAAGGAAACCATCGGATTGATTTATTGATGAAGCATTGTTATTATTATTTTTCCATCGAACTTGTTTGAATTCAATCTAGACGAGGAGAGACATTTCGATGAAGATGAAAAAGAGAAAGGATTTGTAATATACTTCATCGAATTGTTTTTCTAGTTGAGAAAATGTTGGCCGTTGTGATGGATCATGTTTCCAACAGTGTAACATGATTTGATAGAGTTCAGATGTGGCATACGCTGGCCTTGACAGTCGTTCATCAATTAGCTTGATAATCTTTATTCGAAAAAAGAAGAAGAAATTGAGATTTCCATAGAGAATTCTCGTACTTGATCATTTGTCATTCCATGAAATGGAATTTCTCCATAACTAAAACATTCCCATAAAGATACACCGAATGCATAGACATCCGATGCGATACTAAAACGTTGAAATTGATTGACTTCAGGACTTGAATAAGCTCGTGAACATTTCGAATTTTCTTTCCACGAAAAACCCCAATCCGAAAGTTTAATCTAATTCAAACATTGAATTGTCGCATAGAACAGAACGGAAAACGAAACATGTATCCTTACAAGTGATTTACTGAAAACTAAATAATTTCGAATGGATATATTTTTGTGTACAATTAATTTCTTCTCAAAATAAGTCAATGCCGAAAGAATTTGCTTGATAAAATCCAAGAGAATCAACACAGAATATTCAAATTTGCTATTAGTTGCTGTTAGACAATCATAAAGTGATTTGTAATTTGCATATTCCATTACCAACATTATCGATTGATCAGCTTGAATCATAAGACCGAAATAATGAATCAGATGCGTATGTTTAATCTCGCGATTGATTGAAAAATCTTTTAATAGATCGTTTGGATTGAATTTTTTGACTGCAACAGTTAACTGTAAAAAAACGAGTTTTCATTTTGTTTTGAGTTTAATTATTCGGTACTCACCGATTCATTGGGTATTCTCTGATAGAATGCTTTGCATACAACTAAAAACAAAATATAAAATGAGTTTTCTCATGAATTAACAATGAATATCACCTGTATTAAATTTTCCTTCTCCAATTTCTTCGATAAGTTGTAGATTATTTTTTGAAATAAAATATTTCTCTTTCTCATTGGTGATTTGATAACTATTCAAGTCAATTGTACTCTTGGTCATATTCGTATTGGAACGATAAGTTAATTTCTGTTGATTACATAAAAAAGCAGAAGAAATGAGGACAAATTCAATACGGAAATCAAATGTTACCGGTCAACAAAGGAGAGAGAGAGGGAAAAAAAGCGAGAACTGATTATGTTCTCGGTCCGGTAGTTTACTCATTCTGTTTCTTCTTTCTCCTAATAGGCACTTACGCGAGCTAACAACTTGCCCAATGTACTACTTGCAAATATTGTGTTACTTGTTAAATTTAAATTCGATGCTGATGGAATATGCCGTTTGAATTTGTCCATTGATGTTTTCGATAATTCACATTGAGAAGACAAGTCACAATCGGGAAACGAATGTAAATCACCAATGCTATAGACCTAAAAGTAAAAAAAAAAGATAGAGGAAAAAAAGGTGACATGCGTTTCTTTGTGTCATCGTCTTGCGTAACATTTCTTACATCATCTACTACTACTACTACTACTATTTAGTTGGAATGCACATTAACTGCGAAGAAAAAGAAACTTTGTAATTTATGTATTAATAATGAATTAGTTTAAATAAAAGAAGAAATCTATGGATTCTAATTAGGAAAAAGATTAAGATGAAATAGTATTACCTTTCGGACAATACGAAAATTTTTGTTCTCATGATATTTCAACCAAGTTGGCATTGCATCAGAAAGAAAATGTGTTATAACTTCTTTTGATTTCATGTTAAGTTAACATCTTTACTAGTTCTTACGAATGATTGACACTAATCGTTTGTCTTACCTTGAGCTTTATGTATAATTTTCGTTCAAGTTTTTTTTTTGTGTTTCTTTCTTATTTACTTAACAAATCGATGTAGGTGAAAGAGAAGAGAAGAGAAGAAAAGATCATCGTTTTTCTATTGTAATGATGATGACTACCATCTACAAGATCGATGAAGAAGAGCTTGCGTGTAAACAAAATAGCCACCCGGATGTCAAGAAAAAGAAAATGATATGCAGACGTTGTGTCAGTTCATCTTATGTAGAAAAGAAGAAGAAAAAAGATCATTGACCTCAACAGCAAGTAATGCTTGCATGCCGTTAGGATGGATCGATATATGTAGATATATACATCATGTAACATCGTCAAATTGACTTTAGTGGGTGTTTGATTATCTTTTCTACATCACCACACCCAAAGACCTTCTATAGATGATAGGATGTTGAATAGAAGAAAAAAAAACGAAAGGATAGACATTGTGTCGAGACATATAATTAATTCAAAAAGAAACACTTTGTATTTGTAGGTAATCTTCATACAAATTTAGGAGAATTAAATAAAACGAAGAGTGAGAAAGAGAGATAGAGAACAAAAAGGTCAATGGTAACAGTATTTATTGTATAGTTCGTTCGATCGGCTAATACAAGATTGTATAAATGGATATGTAATGCTCAAAGCTAAATGCATACACAAGCAGACATAAACAATAACGTAGTTCAAATTGAATAAAGTTTGAATCAGCTGGTGCATTATGACAGGCAAAACACCTGTTGTCTACACATATCTGAATTCTCCTTTTTGCATCCTAATGATTATGATCAATAGTACATCATTGAATAATGAGCATACAAGACTAATCTGCAACGTGCAGATTGATTTTTTTTCCTATCTTTGACATCGATCATTATTACACAACTAATTCAATGCGAAACAAATCATATCAGTAAATCTCAATCAAATACAACAAAGAGAAAAAATGTTTTTTTTTTCTCTCAGTTCTCTCTGTTCACAAAACAAATATTATTTTTTAATCTGGTGGACATTTTCAATAGGAAGAAAAAGAACAGTAGAAAAAGAATTCATAAAATCGAAAATATTTTTTCACCGTTTCGGCACAAAAAATCCATTCTTGATTACCTGAATTGTATTTTATTCTATCGGACACCTTTTTGTCTTAAACACACAAATTCTTATGGCTGAAGCAATCAGTAACAATGACATTGATGGACATGATAATTTAGAAACATTTGGTCTTATTTGGTTGGATTCTGATGTTAATAATAGTGAAGAAAATCAACATGCACAACAGGAAATTCGATTAACCATAAATCATATAGTGCCATTTGAAGAACCAGATTCTTGTGAAACACATATAAAATCAGTTTCACCACATGATCGACTTGTTCTCATTGTTAGTGGTGGATTAGGTGAATTCATAGTTCCTCGCATCCATGAAATTCGTCAAGTAACATCTATCTATGTATATTGTATGAATAAAACAAAACATGATGAATGGGCTAAAAATTTTACTAAAGTAATATTTTCTTTTTCAACTATTATCATGTATCATGTATATTTATTTCGAAAATAGGTGAAAGCCGTCGCTATTGATCTTCATGAACTTATTGAGAAGATCAAGAGAGATCAAAGAAAACGAGTGAAAATAGAAGATCCAATTGTTTTCAATATTTTCTCCGCGAACTGTGCTGTAGAACAATCCACAACTGGATTAAATGGGCAATGTTTACATTCTCAGTTATTAATCGATATACTTCGTCGACTCAAATCCTCGGAGAAAGATAAACAAGAACTGATTAAAATTTGTGAGGAACAGTATAAAGGAAATGAATCTCAATTGGTCATTTTACGAGAATTTCAAAAAACTTATTCGTCTCAAAAAGCTTTATGGTGGTATAGTCGTGAGTCGTTCCTATATAAAATATTAAATAAAGCTTTACGAGTACAAAATATCGACCTCCTATTTCTCTTACGGTTCCTAATCCATGACATTTATCAAGAATTGAACCGAAATCAATGTCAAACATCAATACAAGTATATCGTGGTCAAGTTTTATCAACTGATGAGCTAAAAAGTTTACAACAATCAATTGATCAATTTATTTCAGTGAATTCATTTTTTTCAACAACCAGTGATCGCAATCAGGCCATCGTATTTTTATATGAATCTGATGTTTCAAATGATCTCCATCGAGTTCTATTTGAAATCGATGCTAACCCTAAAGCAGTAACAAATAAACCGTTCGCTAATATTACTTCATTCTGTGAACATTCTGATGAAGCCGAAGTTTTATTTATGATTGGAGCTATATTTCGACTTAGAAGCATTGAACAAAATGATGATCAAATTTGGACTGTTCAATTGACACTATGTGGCGATCAGGAGCATGAATTAAATCGTTTATTTAAGTATATAAAAAAATCACAGGGTGGTGGTAATGCTGATGCTTCTTTACTCCATTTCGGTCGTGTACTGCGTCAAATGGGAAAATTTGATTTAGCTGAAAAATTTTATCTTCAGTTACTAGACCAAACACCATCTAATGATTCATCACTTTGTAATATCTATTACTCACTTGGATTGGTGCTAAAAGACAAACATGATCTCGACTCAAGTCTTCATTATATACAAACGGCATTACAGATTTGGTTAGATTTATTTCCAAATAAATACACAGGTATATGCAACTGTTACAATGTACTAGGATCGATTCATCAACGAAATCGTGACTATGAGATGGCTCTCTTATGTTATCAACAAGGAATGGAACTGCTCAAGCAAAATAAGGATACAGATAGTTTAACAATGGCTCATTTTTATAGCAACATAGCAGTAATATACGAGGAACAAAATAAATACTCAGACGCATTGGATTTCAATGAGAAGGCACTAAATATTCGAAAAAAACTACTGCCTTCTAATCACCGTGATATTGGATTATCACATAATAATATCGGAAATATTTATTCCTCTCTTGGTGACTATAATAGCGCATTGAAACATCATTGTCAGGGATTGAATATTAGAATTCAATCATTACCATCGAATCATCCACATGTTGCACAGAGTTACCGAAATATTGGTTTAACTTATGAAGAGTTGGGCGATCGTCATAAGGCATTAGAACATCTCGAAAAAGCGGCAGCTATTTATCGACAAATTCTACCTGTTGGACACAAAGATCGCGTTGCAGTTAGAAAAGACATTAAATATGTTTCATCAAAACTTAAATAACTGTTTTTCACAGTTATCACTTTCTCATAAAAATATTTCAATATAATGTTTCTTCTGTTTTTGAAATCGGTCATTGTTACATTGTTGATTTATGATTTGTTGAAGTTCATAGTTGTGTGTGGTGACATAGATTGTCTCAAGTACCTCATACGAATAAAAATTGATTATAAGATTTCTTCTCTACGTGAGCTGTGTCTACGGAAAAATGTATCTCTTTTTCAGTTCGAAAAAGAATTTGTGTTCTCTCTTATTTTCCTTTATAATTAGGAAGAGAATTATTATGACTACAGCATATAATTACGCAAATTACAAATATGATGAGAATTTAGAAGCCTTTAGTCTTCTTTAGTTGGATCCATCTTTTTATACTTTAGCAAAGAAAGTCGAGATGATCAACAAGAACTTCGCTCTACTATTAATCACTCCATCACATTTCAAGATCTACAGTTTTTTGTAAACTATATTCGTAATTGTCCATGGTCGACTAGCCGAACAAATAGTTTCTATCTACAACAAGAAATGAATAATGGGGTAAATTTTGTGTTTTGATAATTCAATTTCTGTGCTTCTGAAGCGTAAAAGATATTACTGATAATCTAAATGATTTGATTGTTACAATAAAAATGGCCAGACAACATGAATTAAAATCAAAGATCGATTCGTGTTTAATATATTCAATGTGAACAACAGTAATAATTCTAAACAATCGACAATTCAATTAAACACTCTTTTTACAGATATGAACAAAATCATATGATGCCGGTGATGATAATGATCGTTCTTTGATTACGAACAGATTTTACCTCAAATGGGTCAATATGATTTAGCTGAAAAAAATCTATCATCGAGTACTAAATGAAACACTAACGAATGATCCATCACGTGCTGGTATCTACTATTCACTCCGATTAGTTTTCAATGTGTATAACAAGCATTAGATATTCGAAAACAATATCTAACGAAACAATCAAGCACTTGAAATTCGATTAAAATCATTACCATCAGAATATAGGTTTCCTTTATGTAGATTCAGATGATCTAAAAAGCACATTAGAACATCTGGAAAAAGCAGCTGCTATTGCTCGACAAATAGTCGTTGTTCAACATCGAAGAAGATATTCGACGCGTTTCAAGGAAACTGAAATACGTAATACTTATTTTTTAACTCTCACTATTAAATTATTCTATAAAATAGTTTATCTTCACTAAGTTTGAATCGAAATGTGGATGCTACCTTTTCATGAAAAGAACAATGATAACAGCATAGTTCGGGAGAAGTTGTACTTAACGTTCGCTTATCTATAAATGATGACTTCAACATACATTCTACGAAAGCTATATCATTTTTAACACATAAGTTGGAAGTTTTCTTCTATAAAACGAAGTTGTATTGACGATTTCGCTCAAACAAAATATATTTCAGTTCTTCGACTTCTGAATCATGGCTGCTTCTAACGATACTTCCAATATAATGAAAGATGATAATTTAGAAACATTTGGTCTTATTTGGTTGGATTCTGATGTTAATAATAGTGAAGAAAATCAACATGCACAACAGGAAATTCGATTAACCATAAATCATATAGTGCCATTTGAAGAACCAGATTCCTGTGAAAAACACATTCGATCTGTTTCACCATATGATCGACTTGTTCTCATTATCAGTGGTGGATTAGGTGAATTCATAGTTCCTCGCATCCATGATATTCGTCAAGTCACATCCATTTATGTATATTGTATGAATAAAGCAAAACATGATATATGGGCTAAAAACTTTACAAAAGTAATCCTTTTCACTAAATAACATTGGATTTCGTATAGATCTATTTAAAAAATAGGTGAAAGCTGTCGCTACCGATCTTGATGACATTATTCTAAAAATCAAAACAGATCAAAGGAAACGAGTGAAAATAGAAGATCCAATTGTTTTCAATATTCTCTCCACGAATTGTGGTGTAGAACAATCAACAACTGGATTGAATGGTCAATTTTTACATTCTCAGTTATTGATCGATGTGCTTCTTCGACTCAAATCTTCTGACGATGATAAACAAAAATTGATCGAAATTTGTAAAAAACAATATGAAACAAATGAGCTTCCATTAAACATTGTACACGAATTTGATAAAAGCTATTCATCAAACAAAGCTTTATGGTGGTATACTTGTGATTCATTCGTACACAAAATATTGAATAAAGCTTTACGAGTACAAAATATTGAGCTCCTATATCTCTTTCGGTTCTTTATCCGTGATGTGTATCAAGAATTGAACCGAAATCAATGTCAAACATCAATACAAGTATATCGTGGTCAAGTTTTATCAACTGAAGAATTAAAAAGTTTACGAGAATCAATCGGTCAATTTATTTCAGTTAATTCATTTTTTTCAACAACCCGTGATCGTAATCAAGCCATCGTATTTTTATATGAATCTGATGTTTCAAATGATCTCCATCGAGTTTTATTTGAAATCGATGCCGATCCGAAAGTAGTAACAACTAAATCATTTGCGGATATTAGTTTATTTTCTGAACATCCTTATGAAGCAGAGGTTTTATTTATGATTGGTGCTGTATTTCGACTTGAGGCTATAGAAAAAAATGACGAACAAATTTGGACATTTCGAGTGACGTTATGTGGTGATCAGGAACATGAATTAAAGAAATTATTTGAACGTATGAAACGAAGAAGTGGTTGTAACCGTGATGCTTCATTGAATCATTTCGGTTATGTACTACGTCGAATGAGAAAATTTGACTTTGCTGAAAAAATTTATCGGCAATTGATAGACCAAACACCTTCCAGTGATTCATCACTTTGTGATATATATTATTACCTTGGAATAACGCTTAGAAGAAAACAGGAACTTGAGCCGAGCCTTTATTATATAAAAAAGTCATTAGAGATCAATTTAAATTTATTTCCAAATAATTACATAAGTATATGCAAATGTTACGACGAACTAGGATTAATTCATCAAAGTAATCGTGATTATGAGATGGCTCTCTTATGTTATCAACAAGGAATGGAACTGCTCGAGCAAAAAAAACATACAGATAGTTTAACAATGGCTCATTTTTATAACAACATTGCATTAATATACCAGGAACAAAATAAATACTCAGATGCATTGGATTTCAATGAAAAAGCACTAAACATTCGAAAAAAACTACTGCCTTCTAATCACCGTGATATTGGATTGTCACATAATAATATCGGAAGCATTTATTCCTCTCTTGGTGACTATAATAGTGCATTGAAACATCATCATCAAGGATTGAATATCAGAGTTCGGTCCTTGCCAGCTAATGATCCACGTGTTCCTCAGAGTTACAGAAAAGTTGGTTTGGAATATGAAGCGTTAGGTGATTTCCAGAAGGCATTAAAACATCTAGAAAAGGCAGCAGTCATTTATCGACAAATTCTACCTGCTGATGATACAGATCTTCTTGAAGTTGAAGAAGATATTAAACGTGTTTCATCAAAACTGAAATAACAATCTTTTATCATCGTCATTGTCTCGAGAAAACAGCTTTACACGATAAGTACCTGGTCGTCACATAATTTCAATAAAATATTCGAATACTATTTTAGCAGAACAACATCCCCTAGTCAAATTCTCTGATTGATTACACACGTATACTTTCCCTTGCCCTTAATAGAAATTTGTTATCACTGAAGTTCGTACGCATAATACGTTGTTTTTTCTTTGCTTTCATATGTGGAAAAAATAATACCAACTTAAAATTAAGATAACAAAATCAATGAAGCATGACTACACCCAATATTTTTAATTCACGTCGCGAGAAAAAAGAGAACACACCAGTTTATACGCACTAGTACGACAATCTAACTTAAAGTAAAATATTTCGCATAGTATCGTGTAAAGAAAACTGGCTAGATATCAGTGTTAAATCGACACACATGTAATAAAAATTTTATTTTTCAGATAAGTCATACTATCTCCGTCATCCTCAAGAGGTGTCAATTATGGCTACGGCTAACGATAATTACGATATAGTCAAAGACGATAATTTAGAAACATTTGGTCTTATTTGGTTGGATTCCGATGTTAACAATAGTGAAGAAAATCAACATGCACAACAGGAAATTCGCTTATCTATAAATCATATAATACCATTTGAAGAACCAGATTCTTGTGAAAAACACATTCGATCTGTTTCATCACATGATCGACTTGTTCTCATTGTCAGCGGTCGATTAGGTGAATTCATAGTTCCTTGCATTCATGAAATTCGTCAAGTAACATCTATCTATGTATACTGTATGGATAAAGCAAAACATGATGCATGGGCGAAACATTTCAACAAAGTAATCTTTTCCTCTTTAGTTCCACCATATATCATGTATATTTATTTCAAAACCAGGTAAAAGCTGTTGCTATCGATCTTCATGAACTTATTCACAAGATCAAAACAGATCAAAGAAAACGAGTGAAAATAGAAGATCCAATTGTATTCAACGTTTTGTCCACGAACTGTGCTGTAGAACAATCAACAACGGGACTGAACGGTCAATTTTTACATTCTCAGTTATTGATCGATGTGCTTCTTCGACTCAAATCCTCTGAGGAACCGAAACAAAAACTAATTAAAATTTGTGAGGAACAGTATAAAGGAAATGAATCTCAATTGGTCATTTTACGAGAATTTCAAAAGACTTATTCGTCTCAAAAAGCTTTATGGTGGTATAGTCGTGAGTCGTTTCTATATAAAATATTAAACAAAGCTTTACGAGTACAAAATATCGACCTCCTATTTCTCTTGCGGTTCCTAATCCATGACATTTATCAAGAATTGAACCGAAATCAATGTCAAACATCAATACAAGTATATCGTGGTCAAGTTTTATCAACTGATGAGCTAAAAAGTTTACAACAATCAATTGATCAATTTATTTCAGTGAATTCATTTTTTTCAACAACCAGTGATCGCAATCAGGCCATCGTATTTTTATATGAATCTGATGTTTCAAATGATCTCCATCGAGTTCTATTTGAAATCGATGCTAACCCTAAAGCAGTAACAAATAAACCGTTCGCTAATATTACTTCATTCTGTGAACATTCTGATGAAGCCGAAGTTTTATTTATGATTGGAGCTATATTTCGACTTAAAAGCATTGAACAAAATGATGATCAAATTTGGACTGTTCAATTGACACTATGTGGTGATCAGGAGCATGAATTAAATCGTTTATTTAAGTATATGAAAGAATCACAGGGTGGTGGTAATGCTGATGCTTCTTTACTCCATTTCGGTCGTGTACTGCGTCAAATGGGAAAATTTGATTTAGCTGAAAAATTTTATCTTCAGTTACTAGACCAAACACCTTCCAATGAGTCGTCACTTTGTAATATCTATTACTCACTTGGATTAGTGCTAAAAGACAAACATGATCTCGACTTAAGTCTTTATTATATACAAACGGCATTACAGATTTGGTTAGATTTATTTCCAAATAAATACACAAGTATATGCAACTGCTACAATGAACTAGGATCGATTCATCAACGAAATCGTGACTATGAGATGGCTCTCTTATGTTATCAACAAGGAATGGAACTGCTCAAGCAAAATAAGGATACAGATAGTTTAACAATGGCTCATTTTTATAACAACATTGCAATAGTATACAAGGAACAAAAGAAATACTCAGACGCATTGGATTTCAATGAGATAGCACTAAATATTCGAAAAAAACTACTGCCTTCTAATCACCGTGATATTGGATTATCACATAATAATATCGGAAATATTTATTCCTCTCTTGGTAACTATAATAGCGCATTGAAACATCATTGTCAGGGATTGAATATTAGAATTCAATCACTACCATCGAATCATCCACATGTTGCACAGAGTTACCGAAATATTGGTTTAGCTTACGAAAATTTGGATGCTCTGCACAAGGCATTACAACATCTGGAAAAAGCTCTGACAATTCGCCAACAAACTCTACGTGTTGGACACGAAGATCTCGTTGCAGTTGAAAAAGACATTGAGCGTGTTTCATCAAAACTTAAATAAACATATATACTTTCTATTGTTCAAAATACTAATTCGTTATCATTGCAGTTGTTATAAAATAATGCACCCTCACTTCGATAGTATTCAAGCAGAAAAAGGTCAACTAGCACTGCAGGATAGAAAATGAAATCGAAACACAGTTCATCTGTTTCTCGTTTATATACATATTGCCATATCACCGTTCTGGTCTAACTAGATTCACTTGTTCTCTCGTTTTTTTTTGTCCAAAAACAGGGTCGTATTAACAAACCGTTGCTTAAATTGATAAACAGAGAGGAACAAAAGATTTCACACATATTAGAGAAGATGAAAAATATCCTTGAAATTCTTCAAATCAACTGGCAATAAACGAATCGATAGCATTAACTAAAAATGTCGATTTATTATTGTTGGTTTTTCCTTCTCTATAGACACACGTGCATTCACTTCCCGCATCGATTCAAAAATACACTTCAAATGAACGCAAATTGCCAATTTTTCTTTCACTCGTCTTAACTAAACAAACAACGATTGGTACCGCTAAGAAAAACACAAATCGAAAAAGAGCCGCACGAATGTGTATTTTTTTAAAACACCGCATGAGATCGAACTATAAGAACGATATTGTATCCATTAGATCAATCAACAAACGCACATATACATATATATATAAAGCAACAGCTTAATTTTAGTGTCCAAAATATCGATCCATTTTTATCATCTGGTTCACTAATTTTGTCCATTTTGTTCAAGTTAAAAACAGTTGATCGTTCCGTCTGATTGATTGACAAATACGTTGTTGTTCGTTCGTTCGTAGTTAGATGTTAACCACACCACAAGAATTGCTCTGTCAATCTATTCGTACGGAGTGCGAAAAATCATCAACTTAGTATTCATTTGTCGCGTGTTCTTGACGAAAAAACAAGAAGAAAACTTGACTCTAGCGGAAATAGTCAAGGTGTTTTTTAATACTGCGTGAATAGTCTCTCAAGTTGACACAATTGCCACCTTGAATCGATATCCAATCAATGAAGGAGAAAAATCGAATGTGAATAGCCAATAAACGATGTGTTCTCTTCTCTTCTCTTTTCGCTGCTGCAAACATCGAATTTGTCAGCCAGTCAGTCGAGTTGCAATTCAATTTGTTTTTGCATCAACGAGATACTAATCAGGTGAGTTGACTCTTCGTCAAATCGATCGAATCCATTTCAATGTTTTTCTTTTCGACAAAGAAGCTGTCTATTAAAAGCGTTAATTCCTCAGCACCTTTTCTTTTTTGTCTTGTCTTCATTTATTCGGACTAAATTAATTTATGAAAATCACACGCGCAACAATTTCTCTTTCATCCTGTCAACGTATCTGTTTAGATTTTCTTTTTCTTTTGTCTATCGAAATAAAATATCATTAGAACGAAACGCTAGGTGTGTATAAGCTAGTGTTGAGGTGATGCACGAGTTCGATGTAACATCAAATAGTTTCATAACGGGGGAAAACGTTATTACCACCTGATAATAAATCGTCGTTTATTGTGTGATGCCTCATTGATAATGACAGTAAATTTTCACTTTGATTACGTAGTCATATGTAAAGAAGAAAGTTTCTGCTAGGATAATTAGATCGGGTGCCGCCCGATTAATCTTCTTTCGATGTGGATATGTCGACATTTCGAATCCATGATTAATAATCGAATTTTTCTTCTTCTCCTATTCTCCTCTTCTCTTCTCTTCTCTATAAATATATTTTTCTCGTTTCAGACATAACAAACATACATATCGATTATGAATTCACTTGCATCAATTCTCTATTCATCATCATCAGCAGCTACAAAGAAAAAACGAAAGAATCTCTCTCTCCAACCAACATTAAAATCTCTCCCAACGAAAAAATCAACTCATTGTCAATTCGGAATGTTGCTTCGTTCGTCGACACCGAAAAGTTTACAAACAAGAATTCAAACAACTATTAAAGGTAAAAACGCGAGATGAGAGCTAATTGATTATGAAAAGAAGTTGATCAGTTAACGTTCAAATCGAAAAAGAAAAACTCACAGTTTTATGTTAAACGAATATCAATAGACTTAAAAGGAACGACAGGATATCCTTTATTGAGCGAGTGAGAAAGTAAGTAAGTAACTGAGTGTATAAGCGCTAAAAAGAACAGCATCACTTCACGTTTTCTTAGCTTGTTCGATACATAGAGTAAAGCCTGTGATCAATAAACAACAATCGTCGTTTTATAAACAGAAAACTGTGAGAATACACTTCAACCTACTATCGATGAGGAAGTTATTTCACACGCAAGTGTTTGATTAGACTTTCTTTCTCCAAGTTAAGCAAATAGACAGTAAACACACACACATTCGAATGAGATTTTCAATCCTCAAGAAAAAGACCTCGTGGCTATTGCATCGATAAATCGACAAAAATACATCGATGTTGTCGGCATGTTTTCGTCTCTTTGAACATGTCATCGAATAATCCGCCCTTCATTCATTTAGCCTACTTGAACTTGAGTTTCAAGTCTAGAAAGAGAAATTAATTTCTTTTGCTCTGTCATATACATACGAATATCAATTGACTCGAAAAGACAAATGAAAACATGCGTCGAAGACAAGAATGCTCTTGAATAACTTGTTGACTTGGGTGTTTAGTCAAATATCAAACAAACTACACGGCCGACAGCCGACAATTGTTTTCTATCAAGTATTCAATTTGTTTTTCTTCGTCTTCTAGCTCATCCGACAACATTGTCATCGCCGTCATCGACATCTTCAATGTCTCTATCGATCAATTCATCTGCAAGTCCTCGCTGTTCGACTCCTCTATTTTCTAAACAACGACGAACTCGACCGTTCATTGTTTGTGAACTTTGTCGACAACGGGCTTTTCAATCACCTAATGCAAATCAAAACGATAATCCCATGCGAAAAGAACAAGATAAACCATCAGCTCACCATCATCATTCTGCATCTCTACACTATTATCAATATCAAATGAGCAAAAGCATTCGTTGTCGACAACGACGAACAACACTCGATCAACTTCTCGTTTGGATCGTCTAATCTCACCGATTTTCACTATTATGTTTTTTGTCCATGAGAACAGTAGATAGTTATTAATTCACGTTGAATTTTTCTGTTTTTTGTACATAGAAAACTTAATTTGTTCGATTAGATTTTCTTTTCGTGTCCTATGTATTATTATCTTATTATTAATAAATAAATAATTATCTATTGTAAACACACAAATGATTCGTTCTGCTTGTGAAAATAATTCACCAATTTTGATACGGATTGTGGACAACAGCTCGTGGACATTTTCTCAGTCACTGGAACTAAACTCGACATAATGACACGGTTATGCTTATCAACAACATCGTCTATATCATACCTTATTTTTTCCTTCCTTCCTTCGTTTCCTTCGTACGTTAATGATTAATTGCTCATCGTATTCGCTTAATGAACGTTCATATTGATGAGTAGATGATGAAATATTCGTTAATAGGAAGGAGAAATTGATTATTCGTCGAATAATTACATGATTTCTTTTTCTCCGGAACCAGAATATATATAATGAAAATTAGAAAACATTTTTCAACATATCATTCAAAAATGAACTTTCCAACATGGTCCTATCCAGCTTCGCCATTTCAACCAACAAATTATTATTCGTATCCATACGTGTCATCGCCATACAATCCGCCGAGTACATCAATTCAAACAAGTTTAAATTCGTCATCTGGTTATGAAAGTGCTGCGAATGAAATCAGTTTTCAGAATTCACCACCGTACAAAATTATGCCACCGCAACATTTGAATGTTATCAACGACGACGATGAAACCGATGAAAGTCTGACCGCAACAATCAATGAAGATTATCAACCAGCTTCGAAAAAACGCCGTGTTCTTTCGCGTCCGCAACGTCAAGAAGCCAATCGCCGAGAACGTCAACGAATGGAGATAATCAATGGTGCTTATGAAGATCTACGTAATGTCCTTCCATTTAAAAAAGGACGAAAACGACAGAAAATGTCTCGTATGGACACTGTCGATGGTGCTATTCGTTATATTCAATCACTCCTCGAAACTCTTCACGGACCAAACTATGTTCATCAGTTCAAAATGTGAAAAAAAGACTGCTGTATTTTTTTAGTTCTTATTATGTAATAAAATAGCTTCATGAAAATTTAACATAGGTTGTTTTTTATTAAAAATCTCTTAACACGTTTGATCATGTCTGATTTTGGGGTTGTACAGGTGGACGGTTTTCTGGTGTATGTTTATGATGATTAACGATGTTTGGCTGTTGGATGGTTGGGATATTTTTAGAACTTTTCTCTTCATCTGGTTCGTGTTGATATTTATGTGTTAGTTAAGGATAAATATTCGGTAATGGCTATCATATCAGAGGAGAAGTTTACTGTTAATTTTGCGTATATTTCCATTCTTCAAGGCTAATTTTGTATAGTTGGTGTGAACTATTAAACGCTTTCTTTATGCTGGAAAGTGATACTTGATTGTTACAGGGATGGAATGAAGTTTGTTCGCTTTGCGTAATGGAATGTATTCATAAGAATTGAGCATAGGTTGTATTTATTTGAAACATTTTGAAATATGGGGGGTTAGTTCTTTAGGCCATGCATGGATGGACGATTGTGTGTTGTTTTTTTTATATAGATGTTGTTGCTACTTGTGACTGATTATTTGTTGTGTGGTCGGAATCCGATAGTCAGAGTAAATTTGTGTACTAATTGAATTTATAAGTTAAACAGAGTTGAGGGTGGCCAATTTGTGCATTTTAATATCCAGTAAATCTTATTCTATCTGAATAAAAGGTCGTTGTTAATTCGATACAGCGAACACCGCGACGAGGACTTCATGGTCCTGATGATGTATTTTTTAAGACATTAAGAGGCTTCTGATCTGTTTTAGTAATTTGGATGCAGTGAATTGCCATGGAGATTTATATTTTAGTAGAAGACCTGACGTTGCATGGTTGGTGTGAACAAATGGATCACGCGTGTTGTATTTGTATTCGACATTTAATATTGGTACACGGATGAAGTGAAGTGATTAGAAAAATACCCGAAATCGAAGATAGAAAAGAGATGTCGCTTGATGTCGGTCGTTTGATGGTGGAAAAATACTGCTGGAGCGATTTAATTATTTTTTAAATAAAAACGAAAAATAATCGATTATTTATAATTTTATATGATTAAATCATTCGACATTAATTAGAAGTTATTTACTGTCCAATCACAATTCGTAGAAAGAGACCTTTGTTTTTTTCTTTCTGTATTTTTCTTTCTTGTCCTCTTTGCACCACACATCACATCGCACTCTCTTCGTGCAGTACAGAAGAGATATATTATTGAGTAATCATTTGCATATATATATTCCTTATTTTGCTCAAAAAACTACAACAACATCACCGCCACCACAGATGGATCGAATTTCTTCTCTGAATGAATTGATCGAGTCCTCGTCGCATCGGTCAACGGATATTTGTCGCTAACATCATGTGTTGAAATCAATTTTGACAAATTACGAAACCATTGTAATGGAATAGTCGTTCGTGGGCGATGCTGATGATTCATACAATCTGCAGGTATGTTAAACGATTTTTTGCATATGAAAAAAAAAGATCATCTTGAATGGAATTACAACAAGTGCAGATGAGTACAAATTTATCTTGCCAAAACACAAGAGCAACGAGAAAAACGAGAGCATTTTTACTGATTTTGTCTATTTGTAGATTTAGACGACAGAGGCAGGCCATAGGAAGAGCCCGTCTTTCGGTAGTTGTCATTCATCTCGTGAACGAGTGAGAGAAACATACACACACACACACTACGTAGCATCATGCATTTACGGTTACATTTGATCGACAGACACAATTTTGTTATATTTTCTTCGCGTTTGTATTTCGATTGTGACACATATATTTATTCTGTTCGTGTATTGTAAATGAGATGACTCGATGTATATTTGTAAATAATTACATAAAAAATGTCGAAATTTCATTGATATCACAGACGAGACCAAAGGTTGAGATTCCATTTTAGATCATCGAATCGATTCAGTAGTGTTTAATCTATTTTCTTGATTGATAAGATGTCAGCCGATACATTAGCAGCGTCTAATCCAGTTGTTAATGACGAAACGACAAATAATACAGAATACGCAGAATACCCTGAACAAACAGATTCGTCGTCTGCAAATGGCGTTTTACATTCAAATGGAGCTGAGGAGAACAATGGCAGTTCGGAGCCAGTCGTAGAAGGACAATCGGAGTCGAGCAAAGACGCCTACGATCCGAATAATCCGTCTGCATTTAATAAATCTGATTTAGAACCCGAAGTTTTTCGCAAAGTGTTCATCGGCGGATTGTCGTACAAAACGGATGAGCAGACATTTCGCGAGTATTTTTCGAAATACGGAAATATCGAGGTAAAACGAACAAATTTCAATGTGAAAACCGTTTGTTTTTTGCGAAATTTAGGACTGTATTATCATGCGTGACCGAGAAAATCGTTCTCGAGGTAAGATAGATGAAGAAAATAGAGGAATTTATTGAGGAATTGAAATAGGTTTTGGGTTTGTGACGTATTCGTCGTCGACAATGGTCGATCAGCTGATGGCTGCGCGGCCCCATGTGCTCGATTCTCGGGAAATCGAACCGAAACGTGCGATTCCGAGAGAAGAAAGTGGAAAACCGGAAGCATCGTCGAGTGCGAAGAAATTGTTCGTCGGAGGAATTCGAGAAGGAACGATCAATGAAGATGATCTTCGAGAATATTTTAAAAAAGTAAGAGATTTCTTAGATAGATGAACGGGAGATGATGTGTTATTCGCTTTTAGTACGGAAATATTATTCAAACTGTTATTATGAAAACCAACGAAGGCAAATTTCGTGGTTTTGGTTTTGTTGAATTTGATGAGTAGGAAAATTTGTTTTTGTTCGAAATTATCGATTGATTAAGTTCGTGTTTCGAATAGTTATGATCCTGTAGATAAAATAGTACTTGAAAAACACCATACCATCAAAGGTAATCCGATAAATGTCGAAAAAGCCTTGCCGAAAGACCAAACCAACCGCGGTCGAATGGCTCAATCACATTACGGTGGTCCCGGTGGTGGTGGCAGCGGCATGCGTGGTCCTCCATCTCGAATGGGCGGAGGTGGAGGTGGCGGTGGCAGCAACAACGGTGGTTGGGGCCCAATGGGCGGCGGACCAAACTACGGTGGAAACAACGGTGGAGGTGGTGGCTACCGATCAGGCGGTGGCGGCTACGGTGGTCCTGGCGGCGATTACGGTAACCGTGGACCTCCGTACGGCGGCGGTTACGGCGGAGACATGGGCGGTGGTAATGGTATGATGGGCTTCGGTGGATCGGCGCCCATGGGTGGAGATAGTTATGGCATGGGCGGATCAGGTCGAGGCGGTTATGATGATGGTTTCGGTGCGTTTGGTCAACCGTCTGGGTTCGGTAGCTTCGGGCAGAATTATGGTTCGTCGACGGGCGGTGGTCCAATGCGACGAGGAGGAGGTGGTGGTGGTGGTCGCGGTAGCGGTGCGCCGTACAGTCGAGGAGCTGGCGGCCGTGGTGGTGGTAGCGGTGGATTTCGTGGCCGAAATCCTCAATAAACATTCGCAATTGATGTCCACTTGTTTTGTTTCTCTTTGTCCGTATTTGTGCGTGTGTATATATTCTCTATTAATATAGCAAATAACAACTAGCAGAGGATGGATTTTGTTCTTCTTTTTTTGGTTTTTCTTTCTCGTTTTTTTCTATAAATATCTATTGACTGTTTGGTTTTGACATGTCGCTTTATTCTTTTTCTTAAAAGTATAAATCTCTTTTCGCTGTTGTTATCTCTATCAGTGTCACTTTTTTTGTGCTAAATAAATGCGTATTACATGCGATGCATTAAATACATCTTATTATTATTATTTTTGCCAAATACTAATCAAACAACTAAACTAGAGAACGAGTAAGAAAAAAAGACGACAAAAAAACAAAGAGCAAATGAAGAATAAGATGCACACAGACAAAGACAACAGCGTCGACTCTGTACACATATATATCACTGTTGTGGACCTCGCGCTGTTCATCGTCGGATTAAATTATTTTTCTTTTTTTTTTGTAAAAGAACCGAAAATGATTTTTGAAGAAAAAGAAGAGCAAAGTAAAATAGATATATGAAATGATCCCACAAAAGTAGATAAATGAAATAAGAAGAAAAAGAAAACGCAAAGAAATTTGTACAATTTATATATTTATGATTGATGGCATACGAATTGAGACGGCTGCTGTTGTCTAGATCCGACGATAAGATGTTCGTTGAACAGCATTATTGATGGTATGAGTCGTCAACTAACTGAATCAATACACTAAAAAACAATCATAGCAGTTCGTTCTTTTAGAGAAATGCAAACTTACATTTATTTAATGTCGGTTACCGCACACAAAAAAAACCCTTTTTCCATAACCAAATCCTCGTCGATGTCTTCATTTTTTTTTCTACGACTGTCGACTTTACCCTGAACTACATAACGAACGACTGACCAGCTTGTCGGCGTTATTCTCTCTTTTCTATTCTTTTTTTTTGTTACTCAAAAAGAGGTAGAATGCAATATTTTTCTTTTCTTGTTCTTTCTCTCTCTCTCTCGTTCACTTGTATTTACATTGATGTCTGGACAATGACCGAGCAACGAGACGTTGGTTAACCGACGAAGAATTATCAAATACAACTATCGACAGAACGAAAAAGAGAGAGAGAAAGAAAGAAGAACCAAATGGGCACAGGAAACAACTACCGATGTTGATGAGTTGTCGATGTGTGCATGAGTGCGAATGTACAGACGTCTAGACAGACCGCTCTTCTAACCTATTTAGTAGTCATCGTTGTGAAGAAGAAGAAGAAAAAAAGAGAGAGAAAGAGAAAGCAAAAGAACGATTATTGAATATGAATGTGTGAAAAGAATGAAAATAAACGATAGATTTTTATTACTCACAATTGGTATTAAGACGAAAGTTAAAAAAAATGTGACACAAGTGGCGCAGACAATGACACTTTTCAATTTATTTGCATGTCTACATGTGATGCATGTTTAAATGTAATTATTCTACGGAAAAGAATTTAACATATCTGGATCATATTACACGTTTATTTTCAATGAACACAAAAAACGAGAGAGAGAGAGAGAGAGAGAGACAATTTTCTAATCGTTCTTTTTTTCTAATTGCGTTTTTGGAGCAATCTGACGATAATTATACATAATCATACATAAAATTGTAACATTAACAAAACCGAATACAATCGATGCTAACCAAATACGGACGAATGTATTTTGTCCTTGAAATTCCAATTGATACGCTTCAAAAAGCCACCAAGCTTGCGCGAATAGCCAAGCAACAAGTAAGAAAAATAAAGTTTTCCATTTCAATTGAATATTTGGCAGAAGTATTGGAATGAAAATGAGATACCAAAGAAAATATTGCGATGTTGTCACTTTATTAAATGTAACAAATGAAAATGTTAAAGCAAATAAACATAATTCCAAACGATTGTATAAACGATAAGAAAATACGATTGTATTGAATAGTTGAGGTATAAATGTTAGAAATGGTAGAACTCGATGATTGGGCACGAGATAAGTTAAATAGAAATACGGTGAAAAATTGTGTCGAGTGTCACGACGAACAATATGATAGAGATAGGTTTCGTATAAATATTCGTAACCGTAATAATAATAGAAGATTCCATTGAGAATCAATGTTGTTAGAATAAAAGAAAGAACCAGTTGAAAACGACGGAATGTTAAACGTAATGATGCTTGATTGTCGATATGAAAGTAGAGAGCAAGCGAATAGATTATTGGATAGATCTTGAAATGAGTAGCTAAAGCAAGAAAAATCTAAAACAAAAATTTGAAATTAACAACAAAAAACGAATAAAGAAATCCTACGCCAGTGAGCCATGTCGATTGGTTTGTTCGTTTAGCATTGTAAAGTGTTGCGAGAACTGTAACAGCAACAATTGATTCATAACTTCCTCGTGTTGCAATCACAGCTGACATTGGATTATAAAACCAGAGAAGAGCATATTTTCGTTGATGATTTGGTAAAATCCACCCGATTAATAAACCAACGAAAACATCACAAATTGAAAATATCAATTTGCCCCAATGTTCATTGAGAAATAGATTTGGCGTGAGTAGATAAGCTAACAACGGCGTATAACGATAAGTTGTTCGACGATAGGGACTTTCATGTTGTAAAACATGATTAGCAGCATCGGTTACAACTCGATAATCGATATCAGTATAAAACGGCCCTTCACCAGCTAATTCATGATCATGAAATTCACTATAGATAATCAAAATAACATGAAATACTAACGAAATAATAGCATGAACAATCAACGATGCCATTTCTTTCGTTTTCAAAACGTGAAAAATAAACACAAGACACACACACACACGAACGAGCTTTGTTTCGTTTTGATTAAACGAAAGGTTAGTACTGATAAACGCCCTCTATCTTTTATGATTGGATTGTTTATTGACAGGTGAACATACATATCGTATAGCATTCATTCATTTCGTTTTCGAGATCAAACAAATTTTTTATGATAAAAATCTCGCAAGGCATGTCAAAACTTTTTCTATTCTTTTCATGATAATGAACAGAAAAAATGTTTGAGTTATTAGAGATTTTTTTTATCTATTTTGTGTATGTTCTTCGTGGTAAACTAATTAGCCGACATTTTTACACTGAATGGACATTAGATAACAACATAGTTTGCCTGTTCCATTGGAATTATCAGTAAATGAAATCGCTGATATTAGTGGTGCTTCGGCGTGTGTGTGTGTGTCGCCTGCTCGATTTTCCTATCGAGAGAGTTTATTCAAGCATAAATAGAATATCTACGGTGCATTTGACTTGAAAGATTAATAGAAGATGATAACAAGATAGTCTTCTGTGATTAATATTTATCTTTTCTGTTTTTCGATGACCATCATCATTAGAAAGTCTTCTTCGTATTTATGTGGGTGTGTGTGTGAAGGAGACAAATGATATACGATTTGTTTATTTTATTATGAGGAAGAGTCACTTCATAATTTCGAAATGACCCACCTGTTGAGACTCAAGACTTCTTCGTGTCTCGCTCTCTCTCTCCTGTCTTTTTGTTTGTTTTGATCCATACGGATTTCTCATCTGTTAAATGCAGACAAATGTCAAAAAAGAAGAAAAATGATTGATCGAGACCGAGCGGTGGACGATGTCAAGAAAATTATATACGAATTATTATGTATATATGCATGGCAAATCCACGGCTGCATTGTGCGTACTGAAGTCATTAGAAAGTCATTTTTCACGCCAATATGCACCTTTCTGCTTGACAGATATAAACCTTTTAGAAATCAATCTGAATATATCTATTTAGGAAGAAAAAAAATCCCAGGTCAACTATGCAATCAATACAGTATTCTTTTCAGGGTGGCGTTAACCCAACGAAGAACAGGATCTTTTTTCTCTGACATCGCTAATCGATATACGATATCAATAGTCTACAAAAAAATGGATGGAGCCTTTTTTAAAAAAAAAACCATTTACTTATTAGTACTTGTGCCCTTTTGGTTTGCCTTAGAGTACTTAGATATTACTATAGATCAAAAAGGAAAGAACCGATGTACGAACAGTACAAGTGTTGAAAGACGAAATGTTTATATGAATGAAATTTACGATAGAAAATGAGTAAAAGAGTGTGTAAAGAAAAGTGACGATGCCTGTCATCATCGAGTTGAATGTCTCGATTCTTTTCTCTTTCAATGCTCGTGCTATATGTCAAATGATAATTAGCAACAATACGCTCTTCAATATCCATACGTTCTCTTTCTCAAGCTCCTGTTCCACGTGCTAAATAGATCTATTCATTCTCATATTCTTTCTTTTAGACAATATAAATATGTTCTTATTTCTGGGAATCATCTATCATCACGCGTCTCACTGAAAAATGAGAAAGAGAGTGCGAGGAAGTAAAAGAATGTGTATACATCATCAAAAGATTCTTTTTATTAGATCATTTAGCGAAATTAACTAAAGATCAAATAGGAATCCATTGGGGAATCATTTCAATATTGCTCTATTAAACGAATCATTACAAATAAGATGAAAGATAGAAAAATCAAATCTGTTAAAGTATTTAAAATACTTTTTTTTTACTGGAATATAATGCAGACAAGTTAATTTCTTTTTTGTTTGTGCAAGAGCAAAGAATAACTATTCGACATGCTCAACATACATCTACGACTCGTCAATCAAAGAAATATATTTTCTATGTCTATTTTGAATGATCGAACGATCAGTTGTAATAACAGTAACAGACATGTTCATATCGTACAACTGCAATGATCATAATGAGCAAGTTTAAATAGAAGATGAGCAGGTTGGCAAACGAATAAAATCAGCAAAAGGGCACATTGAGAATCATATACTTGTTGATTCCTGGCCTAGTGATAAATATAAACAATTATAGGCTACTAAAAATGTCGAATAGAACGAAGAAAATGAGATCTATTTATTGTCTGTCTGTTCTATTGGATACATTGAAGATAATAGGTTTTCTCATCTTATTTTTTTGCTTCTTCATCGGAACATATTGATTTTCTATTAAATAAATAAATCCGCAATCCCGCCTTTCTGATTTTCTCCTGAATTTTTGAACTTGAAAAGAAGAAAAAACGACTGTTTTCTCATCATTAACATTCGTTTAAGCGGAACTATGCTTATGTTTAATTTAACGGTTGCTCGCCTTTCCTTTCCTTTTCTTCTTCTTCGTCTTTATAGATTCTGTAGTCATCGAACAGATAGATTAAGAAAAAAGCAAAGGTGATTTATGAGCCACATAAGTCGTTTGTTCTCAATAATGATAAACAGACAGACAAGTCTTAAACCTTGCGTCAACTTTTAAACTTGTTCATTTGATCGACATGAATATTTTCATCTCTCACGACGAGCTTACCGAAACGGAAGTTCTCTTAGTTTCTTTGTTGTACGTCCGTCGTACACAACCGATTCATAATGATGAATAAAAAAACGAGAGAGAGCAACTAAACGTACCGTCGGTGATGAAAACGATCCAAGTGTTCATTTCCTTATAAGATCGGACTGAGCAGAAAAGTATAACAAAAGATATCGTACGATTATTATTCTTCTTATTATATTTCTATTTTTAATAATAATAATAAAGAGAAAACAGCGTGACAAAGAATCCAAAAAAAAAACGAAAGAAAGAAAGAAAAAAAGAAATCTATCTATGTAAAGGTCAAAGAATGAAATAAATACACAAGATTTTGCCAATATAGGGAAACACAACGAGAAGAAAAAATACTTGTCAAATACTTGAAAAAATCTGTCAAATCGAATTTACAGCAGTACTGGTACAATCATCTGTACTGCTTGTTGTTGTTGCTGTTGCTGTTTGTTGCAAACAATTTTCCATATGTTTATTAAGCAATGACATACGTGAAAATGTTTTCGAACATTTTGTACATCGATATTTTTTAACATCCGAATGTGTTTGCATATGTGCACGTAAATTTGATCGATCAGCAAACGCACGACAACAGATTTCACATTGAAACGGTTTTTCTCCTGTATGTGTACGTACATGTCCTTGCAACAGCCACGGACGTGAAAATGCTTTACCACAGATTTTACATTTGCACGGTAATGTGTGTGTTCGTATGTGCATCTTTAATGCCCCCAATGAATTGTAGGTTTTTTCGCAAAATTTACATTGAAATTGTTTTTTTATTTGAGCAACACAATGAAATTGTTTGTGTTTCGAAAGGCCACCGAATGTTGAATAAGATTTCGAACAACCATCACATTGATAACGTGAATTCGTTGAACTTAATGTTGTTGATGATGTATTAGGCGATGGTGACGATGATGAACATGATGACGATGATGTTGGTGGTAATGAATAGGTTTTTCTTAGTAAGGATTCAGGTAGATGAGGAACTTGATTTGTCTTCGACATTTGCATGGCAAAATATTGATAACTTAGATAGTAAAGATAGGAAAAATCGTTGGTTGACATTAAACGTGGAAATAACATTGGATTTGGTGTTGGTCGAGAAAATGCTCGATGTAATTTACTTTCACTTTCAAGTTTTTCTTCCATTGAATTATTTTCTTCTTCTTCGTCTTCATCATCATCTCCATCTTCTTCTTCAGTTTCGAGCATTGATTCAGCAGATAATAAACTTGATATGAGAAAACTCTTTCGATTGTCTGATTCTAAAAAAATCGAACTTGTGTAAGCAATCGAGTTTATTCAAAATTCTTCTCTTCTTACCAGTCATTGTTTCGTCTTCAAGCAGATTGCTACTGCCAGTGGTGGCTGTTGTTGTTGTTGTACTACTACTCATCATTATTTCGTCTTCTTTTTTAATGCAGAAGTCTTCTCTATCCTTTTCTCTTCTCTATCTCTCTTTCTCTCTCTCTCTCTCTCTCGTTCTCTCCAAGTAATATTTTCTCACTTTTTATTCGCTTTCTTCTTCTTTCTCTTCTCGCGTCTTCTGATAGGTTGGTTCGCATTGCACTGACTCCGTTTCTTCTGCCACTACTATCCAACCAGTCAGTGCGTAATTACAAACTTGATTTTCTTTTCTTATTATTAGTTCTGACATCAGTATGTCGACATGCCCAAAAATGACTCCATTTCATGTCGACAATCATCACAAACTAACTGTCTATTTGTATGTAATGTAAGAGCCATTATCGAACCAATAGAGAGAGAAAATACCAACAGCAGCAGCAGATACATACGTACACTTGTCGATGAAATTCATCCAATAGAATCTAAGTACGTTTTCTTGTTAAATAATGAGAGATGAGCACGCCTTTTTTATTGATATTATATTCAAATGAAATTTTGTTTACAAAGGAAGGCGAAAGTCGTGATCTGTAAATAGATTTACATCAAAACTAACAATGTGATCAACTAAAGATTATCTGTTGATTTAATCCGTTGACTTACATCGAATAAAATTTTGTTTTATTGCATTATTTTACTAAATTACTCGATAATGTACAAGTAAAGAAAACGATACAAACAAAAAAGTGATTAATTATGACTAAATCAAAATGCAGATGATTGAGATGAGTAGCACAGATGAATATTTTTGATCTTTTTTTTCTGTTCTATTTTGATGGTGAAAGAGTGGGTAATGGTTGACGTTGAAGAACTTCAATTGTATGTTTTTGTTCGTCAGACATTGGCATTGAAGAAAATTCCATTGGAAATTCAACATTTTGTAATTGTGGCGCTGATGATACATGTGTAATTACTTTTAAAACATCGTCGGAATCATATTGAGTAGCTTCGTCAATAATATCACCTTGTTGACGTAATGGTTCGAGTGTTTCTGCTAATGCAAATACAACAGGTTCGTCGTTTGTACCTTGAACAATCGTATAATCAACACCTGGCTCAGCTTCTTTGACTTTCATGATTGCTTGAAGTGCGATCTTTGGATCGATACGTTCGAGTGGAATCTTTGGCACGGCACCCCAAGCAAAATCTCGATTTGTACATTTGACTCGTGCTACATACGCAAATATTGCTAAGAGAATTGCACAGATAAATAGAAGTGGCAAAACAATCGTATGAAAATTCGGATAGTCTGTATAGGGAATTTTTAGTCGAGGTAGATGTTTCGTCGTATTTGTTCGATTCAATGCAGTTAAGTCATTTGGTTTGACATGAACAGGTGTCCACCATGTTAAATATTGTTCGGTACCGTTCCGATCGAGACCAAAATAATGACTGACAATTGATCCGAATGTTGACGGAGTATTTGTGATTGTTTTTGCTAACCAAGTCGAAAGAAATATCGAAATTAATGACATTAATAATATACAACATAGGAGAATAGTTAAACTCGATCGAGCTTCGACCATAAGATGTTTAGTTTCACTTGCAATGACATGTGTGTCTAAAGATCAATAAGAACATGTCAAATATATTCGAACACATGCTTTGTTCCTGTCGTACCTTCGGCCATCGTTTCAGCAAGAAACGAGATATCTCCATTTGTATTTTCTTTGTCATTATTCGACATTTTTCATTAATTTTATATACAAAACACAAAAGACGAACGAACCATCAATGTCAATCAACAATATATTTCTATTCACTGATGCTCATTTCTGCGAATCAATCTGCTCGACATACTTATGCATTAGACAGTTTCAATAAACTATTTTCTCGATCTGCATCGATCTTGAAAATGAATTTTAACTAATAAGTAATACGCATTCTACGAACAGGATTTGTCAACAACTTAACAGATTTTAGGATTAATCACAACTGACATCTATCGCTACTTTCAATGTAACAAATTTCATCGTATTTTCATTTGTTGACAAGCGAGTAACTAGAAAACTAGTTTTTTAGATTAGAATTTCTCATTTGAAATAAATGTCGAAATCAACGACACCCGATCTTGATCTCAATCATATTCAATTACAGAATCTTCTCGATTTTCGTGATCGTCGTGTGAACAATGTCAATTATGTTCGAAATGTTCTTCGAAAATTTTTCAGTAGTTACATTAAAAAATCATCGACGAGTTCCGATGAAAATCAATCGGATCATCTCATTTCTCCAATACTTATTCATCCATGTTTACAATTCGATAAACATTCGAAATTCTCCGGTAGTAGAAAACTGAACTTTTATTCGAATAAATTCGTGTTTTTTTGCAGGTGAATTACTAGTCGAATGGTTTCTAATGCATTTTGAAAATCGTTCGGAGAATTTAAATCTAATTAAACAAGTCATTTTGCAATGCTGTACATGTTTACTCGGTCTGAATGTGTTACGCAGTGAAAATCATCGAGAAAATGATATATTTGAAGTACGTTGAAACTCTTGGGAAATAGTTGCATTTATTATTTTGTCGTGATTTTCATAGGAGAGAAAAAAAAGAGAGAACGTGAGCTAAACGAAATAATCAGTTTTGATTGGAAAAAGTTTCTTGCTTCGACATTTTTTCTTTCTTCTCTTCGATTCATAGGCGTTAAAGGTGTAAAAAACCTTGTCATCTGACGAAGGTAATCAATTGTATTTAGTTGAGCTAAAGAAAAGTAAAGGTGTGAAGAATCATCATTCATCGGTTCACTTTTGCTAAGCAAGTAGAAAGAAACGAACGAATGTACGAACGTACGAGCGAAAACCCGGTCAATGATATCGACATAATTGGACACGATATGCGTTTTGATGTGTGAATGACAGAAATTATTTGACAAACACATTTTTCTTCAGGTTAGACACGTATATGCTCATTCTCGAAAGTACCTATTGCGAATTGAATTTAATATCATTATTTATCATCTCACCTTATCACTCTGTTTGTATAATAAGAAGATATGATCAGCACATTTTTTTCCTCATTTATTTACAATTATAGACATCAATTTTCTTTTTTTTTCTCTCTTCTTCAAGAAGGTTATTCTCGTGTATCGTTTTAATAGATATATTGGATACATTTAACGGGTTTGTTTTTTGCCTTGAAAATATCGAGCCTTGATGTTCGATTTTGAACTTGTCTAACAAAGCTTTAGCATTGAAAATACCGATCAAAGTCAATAGATGTGCGTGTATATAAAGTTTCTTTTTTTTAAATTTGTTTCATAGGAATCGTACTGATTGTTTGATGAGAAGATTTCGTTCGTTGTCTATCCGAATAGATTTGTCGAAGGATTAATTGACATGAACATATCCAAAAGAAACAGCCAAGAAAACCGAGAAGAATAAGTTTAGCAAAAATTAATCGATGTGTAGCAATGTAAGATTTTGTTAGATGAAAATATTCATCAGCATCATCAGTCGAATTTTTTGTTGTACTTAAAATCATGAGATGAATGATGATAAACTGAATCATTTCGTTGGGGGGTTTTTATTATCGTGTATGTAATGGCTCATTGATATATGTTCTCGATCTGAGAGACTTTTATTTTTGTCTAGATACAAAATTTATATTCCTGGGCGGATTATGTCGAGAATACATTCGTCTCATCATCATCATCAGTTGCCACTGATCATCATCATCAGCAGCATCGTGAGTTTCGATGTCGTATACTTTGTCATAATGATGGTGTCAAATGTGAAGCTTTGTGTGTACATGTCAATTGTCAAGGTTTATTAAATCGATATCGTCCTATGTTCTAGTCAGTAAAGTGTGACTGAAGAGAAACGTAAAAAAAAGGTATCACTATCGTTTTTCGTTATTCTGCCTTCACTTTCATATTAATCAAGAAAAAAATATCAATCTTATTCATTTTTTCTTTCAAATATATATCTAGTCTCACAAATATGAACAAAAAATTGTAACCTTCATCCTAAACGTATATATTCTTTTTTTATTTAATAGTTGATGATTATCTGATTGAAGAAACTAAAGAATATAAATATCAAACATCAATACCAACGACCATTCTCAATATCTTAAGAGTATGAAACACACACACATATATATACATGCATATTTATACATCATTGTATTGATTTTTAGACGGAATACGGTCTTCATACTGATGGTCAACAAATAGAAACCAATTTAATACCTACTCAAGTTGATCAATCGATTCAAACAGAAACATTGCCTTTAATCGAAGTAAAATATGACATCGATTTATTTTCTTTGGAAATATTGGCGCTTGATTTAGACATGTTCAAAAGATAATCTTGAGACAATGTCGTCATTTATTATATCAACAAGTGATTCGAGTAGTAAACCATCATCACAACATGTCGATGAAACTACTGTTCGGCAAACAATGCAAAATTTATTTCTACATGATAATCTCAGCGCCGGTGATGATGAAGATTTAGATAATAATCATGCTAAATTTACAAGTATTTTTCTAATTTTTTTTAAAATTAATAATTAAAATCATTATTATTATCTAGGTGATTTATTATTAGAATGGATAACATTAAATTCTAATAAAGCTAAACCATGTTTACAAACGAAATGTTCACTAGTGGATGAAAACAGTTCGGAAGATATAAGAATATTATTAGTAGATATGGTGAATCAAGTTGAAAGTAAACTTATTAGCATACCACCTCCACCTCCTCCTCCACCACCACCGCCGCCGCCGCCGCCCCCTCCATTTTTTGGTGTTCCTCCGCCACCAATAATGGGCCCTGGAATACCGCCACCACCACCACCGATGATGCCAGGCTTTGGTGGTAAGCTGTACATTCAACAATCGTCTTTCTTATCTGTTAATTTATATTCTAGCGCCTCCACAATTGCCACAATATCTTCGTAAGAAACAAAAATATTCCGTCACTGAACCTGTTAAAAAAGTTCAATGGAGTAAAGTTAGTTGTTTAGTTTTCATCTGTTTCGTTTAACATTTTCTTATTCCTGTTCAGATAAATCCTTATACGATAAAAAAAGATTCGATGTGGGTCAACGTCGATGAAGACAAATACGTAAACGACACGTTATTTTCTGATATTCGAAAGAATTTCGCCAGTAAAGTTGCTCCCAGTCGACAGCCCATTCATGATCTTGTTGATAAATCGAAAGAACTACGCGTTCTCGATCCAAAAGCGGCACAAAATTTCGGTAGACAAAAACAAAAATATTTAATTCAAAAATTATTTTCATTTTCATCTCGTTCAGCAATCATGTTTAGTCAATTGAAAATTTCACCGTTCGTTCTTCGTGAATGGATGCTTTCATGTGATAATGATAATTTCAAAGATGATTTTCTTAAACAATTAGAAAAATATTTGCCAACAACCGATGAATTACGAACATTAGCTGAATATCGAAATGAAATTAATGATTTACAGTACTCGGAACAGTATTTTTGTGCAGTAAAAAAATTCGTTTTTGTTTTAAAAAAGTTAAACGAAAAGTTCTTTCCTATCGAATAGATCGGTGATATCAAACGATTAAAACAACGTTTAAAAACGCTTCTATTCAAAGCAAATTACAAGGAAACAGTCGAAGAGACGGATAAGGTTCGTTTTTCTTTTGTTATGGGCTGGTTAAGTTATTTGAATTGATTAGGCATTTGCCGAAGTTCGAGCTGCTTGTGATCATGTTCGACATTCGATCCGATTTAAAAAACTACTCGAATTAATTCTCACTGTTGGAAATTATATGAATTCCAGTGCTAAATCATACGAACCAGTTCATGGATTTGATATTAGTTTTTTACCTAAAGTAAAATTGTGATTTCACTGTTTTTTTTTATTTCGAATTTAATTGACAAAAAAAATCAAATAGTTGCATTCAACAAAAGCCAATGATGGTCGTCGATCACTTCTTCATTTTATCGTTCAAGCTATCGAAGATAAACATCGAGATTTACTTTCGTTTTCCGATGAATTCTATCTACTCGCTGATGGAGTATCGAAAAGTGAGAATATGGTCTAATCTTTCTTTGTTAATTTCTAAAATTCAACAAATCTTTAGTCAACATACTGGAATTGCAAAAGCAACCTCAAGAAATCAATCGTGAATTGAAAAATGCTCGAGAAGAATTAGCTATAGCAAACGAAAGTGACGAACAAATCGATGGCGATCGATTTGCTCAAGCAATCGAAGTAATTTATCTGAACTCGAAGATCACTTATCTTTCAATTTTCTCAGGAATTCATCATTCGTGCCGATGACGACGTCATTCGACTCGAACAACTCGACGAACAAATGACGAATGCTTATCAAAATCTCTGCGATTTCTTAGCAGTCGACCCGAAAAACTATTCACTCACAGAATTCTTCACTGATCTCAAAATCTTCTGTACGTTCTTCCAAACGTGCCTTCAAGAAATTCGTGCCTGGCGTGAACAAGCAGCACGTGCCGCTAAAAGCTCGTAAGTACTCTCGATTTCCTATCGAAATCTTCTTTGTCTCGTAAACCCACGTCCACGTAAATATATCTGAGTGAGAATCCGATGAACAAATCCGTACCGCTTTAGTCAAAACCTGATGTCAACTTCACAATATTTCGTTCGTACGTCATCATCACGTCGTTTTCCTACGCGATCGGATTCGACCGATGATTTTCTCTCGGCGGCAGCCGAAAGTGGCCTGTCGCCATCGCGTGGTACATCACCATCAAATGCCTATCGTCGACAGGTACATCGATTGCATGAAAACAACAAACCTTGAACAAGCTTGCATGTGTTTTTTTTTGTCTTTTACTAAAAAAGAAACTTATTTTCGAATTTAGTTTCATTTTCTAATCGATGGTTTTCGTTTTGTTTGTTTAGAAATTTGCAATTATCAACCGAGAAAAGGACTCTCGATACTCCCGATGATTTTTCTCTGTCATATCGACGTTCGTCACGCGTTGAAGATCTTATTGAAAAACGTCGAACCAACCGTGGCCTCACACCACCAATAGCCTATCACAAAAAACGATCGCAATCCTAAGAGAATGATTATTTTCTTTCATTTCATTGACTCATTATTTCATGTTCGTTCGTTTCTTTCTCTTCACTATCTTGACATTACTTCGTTTTTCTTGCTGTGTACATAGATTTTAGCGTTGTCTAGAATATTTTTGTTTTATCTGTTCAATTCGTTTGTTTTTCTTAAATTAATAAAAATAATTTCGAATTTTCTTATTACAGATGAATGTTTAAATTTGTGAGAACTATGCATTTGAAATTGCCCTCGATATTAAAAGGTAGAACCGTCTTAGAACGAGATTTATTCAATCAAACCGTTCTCGTTCCATCGATTAACGTGCCCAATGAATCGATACAAGCGACGAAATGGAAAAAATCCTTGTTGAATCTATGTTCATTTAAAAACATTCGAGATCTACAACCGATTTCGAAAACACATAAACAAGTTCTATTCGATCCTGATATTATCAAAACAAAAGAAGATTTGATTGAAGCCATTCCATCGATATCAAAATATGCCGAAGAATCATTTGATTTCACGTCTGTTGACATAACTTATGCGAATTATTCGATTGAAGATGTTGTCAAAGCAATTCTACCCGATGAATTGGGCAAAGATCGACCGATTAATACCGGTTCGGGATACAGTCTCATCGGACATATTGCACATTTCAATTTGAAAGACGAAGTCTTGCCATATAAAAATGTGATTGGTGAGTTTGAAAAACCCTCCGAAAAGAAAGAGAGAAAACAAGATTTAATTAATATTTTAGCTCAGGTTGTTTTGGATAAACTACCAGCTGTTAAAACCGTTGTGAATAAATTACACGAAATCGATTCAGTCTATCGAAATTTCGAATTAGAAATTCTTGCCGGTGAACCGAACACAATCGTGCAATGCCGAGAGAGTAAAGCAACATTTCAATTCGATTTCGCTAAAGTCTATTGGAATCCTCGATTGAGTATGTTCATCGATTCACATTTTCTTTTATTCATTTTATTTCAATTAGGTACTGAACGTGAACGTATCGTCGGTATTCTCCATCACAATGATCTCGTTTTCGATGTATTCGCTGGTGTTGGTCCATTTGTTGTTCCGGCATTGATGCTTGGCTGTACGGTTTATGCCAATGATATTAATCCCGAGTCGGTGAAATGGATGAAAATTAATTTGAAAACCAATCAATCGAAAAAAGCTCCGAGAGAATATCAAGTTCACAATCTCGATGGCCGAGAATTTCTTCGAACAATAGCTCTACCTCGAATAGAATCCTATCAAACCGAAATTCTGAATGATAAGGAAAAACAATGGTGTTTAACCGAGAATAAAATTGTCGTTCTTATGAATCTACCGGATATAGCATTGACATTTTTAGATGTCATTTCAGAATGGTTAACGAAAGATATTGAAAGCAGACAACAATGGTTAATGCCGATTCATATCTATTGTTATACGTTTTCGAAAGGTGAAAATCGTGAAGAAGATATTCGATCGCGATTAAAAACGATTCTACCGAATGTAAATGAAGATCAAATATCGTGTCGATTTGTTCGACAAGTTGCACCGAATAAAGATATGCTTTGTGTTCGAATAACGTTATTTGATAAGAATCCAAAAGCAATCGAAGACGAACGAGATAATCGACCAGCAAAGAAATTCAAAGTTGATCCATCGTCGACAACGAACTGATTTTCTCATTGATTTTTTTCTGTTGAAAGAAATAAACGCATTGTTATATTTGGGAAAGAGTTTCCCATCAACTAACACCCTCTGTAGATGTGGAATGGTGACGAGATCGTGAGTCATGTCACTTCTTCTTCTTCTCGCCAAAAGAAAGAAAAGAAAGAGATTTGATAACCATGTCGAATGCTTTTGTTTTTTCATAGAAAATTTTTTTTTCGATGTCGTTTTTTCGTGCACTCGTTAATCATAGAAAAGGTTTGAACAAAAATCGTCGATCATTTCAGCAAAATTTAACATTTGAAACTGATTTAGACAAAGCTCGTTCACGAAGTCAAAGTCGTCATCGTTCAGAAATACTTGCCGATGGTGTTCAACAATGGTCGTATTATCGTGATTTAGCCATTCAATCAGGCCGTTGTACGATCTCGTCGGAACTCGTATCTCTTCGACATTCACGTCTAAATCGTTCACTCTACAATCTTGTTTATACTCCCAATGATGAGCTAAATTATTTCATTCTCTACATGGAATCATGTTCACTATCATCGTATTTAAAATTTATTCTCGATGTGCAAGCATTCGAAAAACTAGCTCGAGTCAATCAAGATCAACAGACAGCTGGATTGACACTCTTCCATCGGTATTTATCTCTCGATGCGAATTACTCAGTGCCGATTGACGATGAAATTCGACGAACAACACTTTGTACGACGAATGTTTTTTCTTCTCTTCTATAGTGTTTTAATAACAACGATAATATGTTTAGCTTTAATCTGCCCGGCGAACAATAGTACAATTCCCGATGTTGATTGTTTTCGATTAGCAAAAGAATTTGTCTGGGATTTAATCGAACAAAAGTTTGTCGAAATGAATCGAGTTAAAAATGAAAACGTTGTTTTCTTTTTCAGTGGATATCCTTCGTATTTATCAAGTCCTTATCATGTTAATTATCAATTAAAATTATTAACCAGTGATCAATTGCAACTACACGATATTCTGTATAATAATCCTTCGTTAACTTATTTTTTAGAAGTAAAAACACAATCTATTACGAATGATTTTGATAGCATTTCGTTTGTTTTGTAGTTTGCAGATCTAGAAAAATGTACGAATTTAGTACGATTTTGGCTTGCTGTTGAAACTTTTCAGCAAAGTACAATCAATCGAATGATTGACAGTTCAACTTTAGCTGAAACCGCAATTTCAATATACGAACAGTAGAAATTCTCGTTGCTCTATTCATTGTTCACAATTTCATCTAGGTACATTTCATTGCAAGCACCGATGAAGCTCGGTTTCGATGATGCAATTCGTGCACGAATCGAATGCAGCATCTGTCAGCCAGATGTTGACGCCGGTCCATCGGCAGATACATTCGATCAAACGGCATGGATTGTTTATGTTATTCTACAACGTGTAAAATTGAAATTCTTAATCAGAGAAAAAAATAATCAAATCAAATCTATGATTTTCAGGAATATTTTCCTCGATTTTTACAAAGTGAAATCTTCTATCGACATATCAGTGATTTGATGTTGAAACTACGCACTGAAGATACAGCGATCACTGCTCGACCTGCTGATCCAAATGAATCTGCAGATGCAATATCGATCAATTCGGATAATTTGACTCAATCACCTCAGACAAATCATACGCAATCAACTCGACAACGAAATCCCAGTGTTTCATCATCATGTCCAAGTATTAATCAAGACACAACAGTGAGACAAAAAGGGTATGAATCACTCTATTAAAATACGTCAGTTCTATTGATGAGTTCATTTTAGAAAATATTCCATGGGCTATGTTGATCCGTTGGGACGTTTCATTCGCGATCCAGATGTTGATTCTCTCGATGGAGCTTCGCAATCAAGTAGAAAAACATCTTCAAATCCTTTGACATTTCTTAGTAATCTCGTTCGAAATGATCAAGATGAACTCGTAAGACATAATTAACTCATTTTCATCTCATTTCTTTCTATTTTCAGGCTATGGAAGAAGCTGCTGCTCGTTTTGCTGAAACATTTATCAATGAAATAACGTCAATGACTGCTAATTTAGATAATCATACCGAATGAATTTGTTTTTCTTCAATAATTTATATATACGTATACGTGTACCCTCGTCTTGAGGGTGATTGTTTTTGATTTCCTAGTCATTTGTCTTTCACAACGAAATGATTTTGTTTTAATCGAAATAAATTTCATTCTAGATAGATTCATGTCGTCGGCATCTCCACCTAAACGTCCACGTCGACATTCACAAAATGAATTTCTCTCGTTAATGATCTCGGCGAAACGCTTGCCATCATCATCTTATCAACAAATAGCCGATCTCAATCTTTCCAATCTTCAATTAGTTCAAATCGATTCATTTCCATTCGAATATTTGCCTAAACTTGTTTCACTCGATCTATCCTACAATCAATTAACATCGATTAATATCGATTGGTCAAAAACAACGGAAAATTTCATTCAAACATTCAATATCAGTCATAATAAATTGGAAACATTACTCTTTCTCAAAGATTTTAAACATTTAAAAAAATTAAATGTTACAGAAAATTTTCTGCGGAATACCGAACGATTTTTATCTCTTCAACTTTGTCCAACCATTGAACATCTTATCGATGCTAATCAAGATCAAATCGAAGATGATCAATTGAAATTAGATCAATGGTTACAAATCATTGAAACGAAAATCTCTCGGCTATGGTCTGTTTCATATTATGATAAATATCAACAAGAAATTCAAAATAGTAAACCAAACAATCAAATGATTAAAATGTTATTAGATGATTTTCGTCATGCAATGATAAGAATCTTCGAAAAACAAGCTCATTTCTCTCAAATGCATCTTTCATTATTAGCTAATTATTTAATTGGAAAGAAGATCGATGAACTTTGTGCATCGAATCATCCGATGAAACCTGAAACAGCCAAGAAAAGTCTTAAAACTCATTTAACAGCTGATTTCAACCAACTCATGGAAACGAAAGTTTCATTTGAACCAGTTAAATTTCTTCGTTGTCATCAAACATCAGACAATGATTTAACTAGTATTGCTATTCGAATGTGTGCATTCGAACCGAATACAACGAAAAATATTCTTGCAACTTGTGGTGGACAAAAAGTTTGCTTTATCGATTGTGATACATGTGAAGTAACACATTTATATGAAGTCGCTTCATTACGTTCGACAGCTATGCCAATTGGAAGACGAATCAAAGACAAAAATCTACCGAATTCGAACGAATATTTTTCATGTTTATGTTGGATTGAAATGTTCGAAGAAAATGAATCTTACAAAATTCTCGCTGTTGGAGCAACCAATGGGCATATTTATCTTCTTTCCTATTCGCACAAACTCATGTTCGGACAAATTGAATTACCGGTTTGTGTCAAATATAAAAAAATATTCATAATTAAATTCTGTTTGTTTATTTGATTTAGTCATCATCAATCAGCTGTTTAACATGGCATGAGAATGATCCATTGACATTGGTCATCGGTTCTTATAATACCGTTCGATTAATAAATATTCAAACATATCTCGAACGTTTTCGAACATTTATTCGCAAACAAAAGAAATCGAATGTTCAACAACAATTCGATTATGTCGAATCAGGAACATTCAATCCTAAGATTTCATCATCTTACGTCTGCAATTTCGATAATGGCGACGATTCAATTCTTCAAATAACTGATTTACTTTACTATAGAAATTCGTCAGAGAAATCTCGTATTCTTCTTGTTGGAACAACAGCTGGCTTTTTCTATATACAAAATCAAACACCGACAAGATTAACCTTTCCGAAATCGTTGTGGACAGTCGGCGAATCCATTGAATCGATTCGATTGATTCCAAATCAAACGCATCTAATCGCAGTCAACATTCTCGGTCTCGATCAGATCTGTTTATTTGATCTCGAACAATCTCTTGTCAATCAACAATTGCATCTCGTTCTCAGTCTTTCAAATCCCTATCGACAAATTGCAACTAAAATGGCTATTTGTTCGATTAACAATGAAAATGATCAGAATGCTGGCAATTCATTTGAATGTGTCATTGGCAGTGATCATGGTACGATGTTTTATCATCAAATTCATTTGAATACAAGTTCGAAAAAAAGTAAAAAACCCATATTCGATACGAAACGGTTCGATTTTACTTGGCCACAAGCAAAAAATTCTCCTCAACCAAGTCTTCTTTCATCGAGTCTCAATGAACATTATCTTTGTTCGACAACAACAAATAATTTGATATGTATATATAAACGAAAATAATGTTCTCAGGCTTATTTTCATATTTTTGTGTTATGAAATAAAAAATATTTGTGTTCTCTATTAAACAAAAAGCGATGTTCGACTTGAATATTGTCGATCTTGAAAACGTCGTACGGCATTATGTCCTTGTGCGAATGTTTCGAACATGCCAGCTAATTTCGATGCATATTTACGATCACTTTCAAGCATAACTTGTCGACTACGTAATGCTTGAAATAGAAAGAATGCCATTAGACAATGATAGACAAGAAAGAAAATTGTAAATAAACTAAGTACATAATAATCGATCATTTTTGATATGCCCATATGTCGAATAAGAAAACCGATAATGGAATGCCAAATTGAATTTAATGAAATGAAAACTAGCGAGATTAATGTGTATTTGTCTAATAAGGTTAAATAGGAAACAGGTGGAAGTAAACGAGAAACCGACCAGCGGAACATGATAGATGTGAGTAAGAGTGTACCTATGCAAAAAAAAAATAGTCGAATAAGAAGAAATGTTTATTAATTCGAACGAACAAGTAATCTGAAGACGACTTTGTGGATATTCAGGTGCGACACCATAGACTGTCAAAGCAATTAATGTAATGAGAAAAATAAGAAGATAAACATTCCAATAGAAATAACCTGGCCGACGTGCCACACAACAAGTTACTGAAAACAAAATCAAATTTTCTTTTACAATTGCAAATAACTTCTGTATACACGTTTACCGATGTACGTCGATTGGCGAATAGGTCGAATGCTGAAATCTTCAGTTGTTATTGTCGAACGTGTTTCGATATGTTCATAGAGAAACCATTCTTGTTGTGCTAAAAATTATAAATTTTATTTGAATTTACGAAATAAAAACACATTTTGAATCTAACCGAGAAAAGCTTCTCGATTAACCATCGACGGTTGAAAACGATTTTCGATGAGAATACATTCTTCAATTGGACATCGTGTCACAATTTGTAATGATAATTGCTGAACATCAGCGGGAAAACTATTCAATTCGAGTTTCTCCCAAAATGTACCGACTACTTTTCGAATTTCCCAAACATAGACGATACTCGAATCTTCATCGCCCATGTAAACCGATTCATCAGAATTGCTGACTAATTCACAAGCAACTTCTTGTTTAACATCGCCTAACGCATTTTTAACGTAGAGATTCGGATTCCACGTTGCTGCTTCAGGATCGTACAGCCATCGAGCTTCGATAACAACTTCGGCATAGAATTTTTCATGTAGAGTATTGATCTATTTCGATTGAAAGAATTCAAAATCATTAGATTATGCCGTTGTTGTTATTGTTGTTGAACTTACTTCACCAAGACGAATAAATTTAACACGAAGAAAAACTTCACGGGGTGGTTTTAGTGTTGGTTGTGAATTGACACGTTTTAAATGTAAATCTGATGAGGCTCGTTGTGGATGAGAACGAGATGCTGGTGTAACCACTGAAGAAAAAACACAACAACAAATCAATAGTTTTGCTAAAAACAATCGATGTTTTACAAGCTGAAATCGTTGCTGATCGTTTCGATGAATAATTCGCCGATTTACTACTAACATTTCCTGTTGTTGCTGATCGTCGTTGTGGAGCAATCGGTGTTGTTGTCAGCGGATAAACACCTCGTCGTACTGATTCTGAATACGAATCCGATCGAATTGTATTAGACATAATCAAACATTTTGAATATCAATTCTCGATAAATATCCATGAGAAACAATAACAGATAGAGAAAAAGAAAGAAAGCGAAAAAAGATTAATGATAATATGACACAATCAATGGCCTTGATAATAAATAACAATTTAAATGATATGATTATAGTTGATGTTCTATGTTTTATCTTAGAAATGTGTCGATTCAATCAGATTCATTATTTCCTGTCGAATGTCTTGCACAGAACACTTGCTTGGGGGATTTTTTTTTGTTTATGTAATAATGCAAATCGCAGTAGCAGCAGCACCAGATGAGAATGAAAAATAGAAGAAGAAAAGTTTTCGCTACTGAAGACAGATGACGCACAAAGGAACGATTGATAATTGTTTCGAAGGAGAAAAAAAAGGGGCGTCGAGAGACACAGAAGAAAAATCTTCTATATGTCCTTCGGTTTGGCTTGATCATTTCGTGGTTTTCTAAGTGTGATTGAAATATTTGAGTGACAGATGCATGTGTCATTGAGCGACCTCTGAAACTGAAATTCAATCGTTGAGTTTGAAAAAAAGCGAATCGGATGGGACAGAACAGGACACACACACATACCTATACATTAAACTAAAAGAAACAGGATTATTGAGATTCATTTTGTAACAAAAACAACTCGAACGAATTCAATGGCATTTATTCGAAGTTCTCTTCTGAAAGTAAAAATGTCAGGTCATATAGAAGATATGATTTTTTTTGTACGAATATCTAGTTGGTGCCAACAACAACAAAATCGATTTTAACAACACAAAAACGGTTCTATTTATTGTTGCATGAATATGTTTCTATGGGCTTGTTGGAAGAAGCTGGCATTCGTGTGCCGAAATTTCGAGTAGCTGAATCTGTTGATCAAGCCTTTGAAATCGCTTCGAGCAAAGGTTATTTTACAGTTTATGATCGAGCTGAATTTCTATTTCGAATTTAGAACTTGGCAATGATTTGGTAATCAAAGCTCAAGTTCTTGCTGGTGGTCGAGGCAAAGGTATATTCGATTCGGGATTAAAAGGCGGTGTGAAAATGACATATTCGTAAATATATCTATTTGATAAAAAAAAGAAAATCGAAATAAACTCAAATGTTCATTGATTGTAGACCTGATGAAGCTAAACAAATAGCATCGAAAATGCTCGGTCGTCGTTTGTACACGAAACAAACAGGTCGAGAAGGCAAACCTGTAAATAAATTAATCATGTGCGAGAAATTATTTACACGTCGAGAGTATTATTTTGCTTGTTTGTATTCATGTTTTCAAATGATTGTGAAAAATCACTTGTTTCGTTTTTTTCTCCATTTGTTCAGTGGCTTTAGAACGACGTTTTGACGGACCTGTGATTATTACATCGACTCAAGGTGGAACAAACATTGAAGAAATTGCTACCGAACATCCTGAAGCTATTATTCATCATCCAATTGATATTATTTCAGGTCTTCAACGTGAAGACGCACTTGGAATAGCAGAAAAACTCGGCTTTCGAAATCAAGCTCTTCAAGAAGTGAGTTCGTTTCGTTGAATTTGATTGATCGAAAACCAAAACTATATTTTACATTCTTAGGCAGCTGAAACAATGGTGAAACTTTATGATTTATTCATCAAAAAAGATATTGTTCTCTTAGAAATCAATCCATTAACCGAAGCAGCCGATGGAAAGATCTACTGTTTGTATTAATTTGTGAGTTTAAGTTTGAAATTCAATGATTGAAATATGTAGGCATGGATTGTAAAATCAATGTTGATGACAATTCCGAATATCGTCAACATGCAGTTTTCGATCAGAAAGATAACACACAAAAAGATTGGCGTGATGTCAAAGCTGAAGAATCAAATTTGAATTACATCGGTCTCGATGGTGAAATCGGTTGTCTTGTTAATGGTGCTGGTTTAGCTATGGCTACTATGGATATTATTAAATTACATGGTGGCAATCCAGCCAATTTTCTTGATGTGGGCGGTGGAGCATCGGCTGCACAAGTCAGAGACGCTTTTGAATTGATCACTGCTGATCCACGAGTAAATTAAGAGAATTCTTTGCTCGATTAACTTTGTTCGTTCGAATTCATTAGGTACAAGCTGTATTTGTGAATATTTTTGGCGGCATCATGCGATGTGATGTTATTGCCAAGGGTATTGTTGCAGCTGCGAAAGAATTGAAACTTACTGTTCCAATCGTTGTACGATTACAAGGTGACCTTCTACATAAATAACTTTGTTGTGTTCGAGATTCAAATTTTGATTTCATAGGAACACGTGTCGATGATGCAAAAGCAATTATCGCAACTAGTCAATTTAAAATTCTGCCTTGCGATGATCTCGATGATGGTGCACGTTTAGTGAGTCTTTGTTTTTTTCTGCTTTATCATAAAATATGAATATGATTTATTTTTAACTTAGGTGGTAAAACTTGCTCAAATCGTTAGCTTAGCCCGATCAGCTTCGATAGCCGTTCAATTCGAATTACCAATCTAATCGTCAATAGGAACTTATTCTAGATTAGCTTTTGTTTCTGAATTTTATTCGCAAACATTTCTTTTTTTTTCTTTCAAATAAATCGGCGAACCGTTGAATATCGTGAACGGTTACCAAGAAAACATGCTCGCGATATGCTGTTCGTTTCAAAATAATGAATCGATCTACCCGAGAAATGACGGAATGCATTCGAACCATCTGAATAGAAATTTGAACGTGGACCTTATAAAAATAGAATAAAGTTTATTTTTTCATCAAAACCTTTTTTAAACTCACATGAATATTTACTACCAATTGGATATTCAGTTAAATCTGTCGCATAACAGTCACTCATGAAGTCACCACGATGACGAACGACTGATTTGAATAAAGGATGAAGCTGGTGAATGGCAAGAATCTCTGCTCGAGGATCCCAAGCGTCAGAAAATAATTCACAATTAAATATTTCTAATTGAAGCATATTCACATGAATGAATCGAGCTAATTTTTCAAAAAATATCAATACGGAACTATCTTCAATTTTCCCGTTCAGACGTAATTGTTTTAAATGAGGCGTTCGAAGTAGAATGTTTTCAAAATGTTCGGCAGAATTCCGAAATGTTAAACATAAATGTTCGAGGGACGTATGAATTGTTGTGAGCTTGCCTATTTCGTTTTCCAATGTGGCTTCCAGATTATATAAATTAGGTAAAATATCAAATAAACTATTCAGTTCTTTGGCAGTGGTTGCGTTTAAAATCAAAGTACGAATGGTTAGATTGACGATTTGTTCATCAGGATCGAATTCGATTGGAAAATAAATGTCACTGGAAAATCGACAGAAATTTAATAATGGAAAATGTCCATAAGCCATAATCCATCGAAATATTTTTGTCTAAATGAACACGGTGCTTGATCAATTGATAATCTTTCGAGATAAGGTAGACTAACATTGAGTAGCTAAAAGAAAATTTCAAATAAACTTATTTCAAGAATACAGTCAATTCATATACGTTTTTGAATTGATGCTTGTTTTGCATATTAAAACTTAATGATATTGATCGAAGTTGTTCGAATCGATTGATTTCGAACTTATCCCAATAATGAGAAAAATTCAAAGAAATAAATTGATCCGGTCGAAATTTAAGCAGAAAATCATGACCTTCATCGTCACCATTTGAATATTCCACAGTGACCTTTAATTTAATATCATGCACAACATTATTCAATCGTTGATTAAGTCCAATAAATCTCGAAAGATCAATTGTTTTGAAATATTTGAAAATTTCCAAAAGTATTTCATCAGAAAAGTCTTCGAATCGAAGTGCATGCATCACACTATTATCAGCCATTTTTATGATACGAAAAATCAAGTTAGCCAGTCAAAGAAATACAACACGTATATGGAAAATACCCAATGACGTCATACTATGTACTTTGTTTTCATCCGTACAATAACTAACAAGTCAACAATTTAGGTCTAATCAAATTCGTTCAAAATAAAAGAAATCAGTTGTTCATTCGATGTACTTTTATTGAATTTATGTCCATTGATTTCCGTTGCGGAAATTCTATCTTCCTTTTTATCTTTATATATTCCAATGTCAGTAAATATTTACTCAGAAAAAAAAAAGTTATTTCATACCGAACTAACCCCGACAAATAGCTTATCGAAAAGAATGTGCGTAGTACAGAGAAAATATTTCATCTGTATTTTTTTTCTCTTCGGGTGAAAGTCAACAAAAATCAAATTTTTTGTACTTTATATGCATTCTATTCTTTTTTCTTCTCTGTCAATTGAAATCACAAGGGAAACGCTGTTTTTTCTTTTCTTGATAGACAACCATTAAAATATTCATTTCCGAACGGGTGCATTTTGCAATCACATTATTATAACATATTATTTTCTCGTTTGCACTTTCATCGTCTTCTTTTTTTAATATAAAAAAAGCAATTTGATGCATTAAGATTTCGTACAATCTGTTTATTTCCTTCTAGTATATATATCTATATATATATATATGGGTTGTTCCATGGGATGTCTCCCACAAAAACACAAGTTCCTTAAAAAAATTTTAAAAGTATATAGGTCGATAGAGTTTTTTATGCTGATCATTTTTATAAAAAAATTTTTTCGATTTGCTAAAATTTTGGTGATGCTAGGTCCAAAATACTGCCTAAATTGCTAAAAACTGCTAATTTTGGGGTT
>Ga0209930_1000433_pt1 | contig 107512 bp, 130 predicted proteins | sample ThiBiot_500_biof_2_FD_183948 | JGI IMG/M metagenome (GOLD analysis project Ga0209930, IMG submission 183948) | Wastewater bioreactor microbial communities from Cape Town, South Africa - Thiocy_cont_500_biof (SPAdes) | ecosystem: Engineered > Bioreactor > Thiocyanate-remediating >...
TCTTTGAGTTGAGAGAGTTGTTGTGAATGAAGCTTCGAAATTTGTTGATGAATATCAGTAAGAAAAAAGCCCATTTTAATTATTACATCCGATTCTTGTTCACGAAGACAACTGTTTAGTTTAGTATAAAGGAAAGTCTCTCTTGTATACCACCAAATAGGTGATTTGTTTTCATCACCTTTGTTGTATTCATTAATAAATTCTGCAATTATTTGTCGATCCTTATTGGTACGAAAATTAGCTTGACAGTATTCGATAAATTCACGCGTGTTGTCATCCGTATATTCAAGTTCGAATAAGATTTCTTTTATTAATTGAGTATACATAAAAGATTGATCAAGACGATCTGTATTTGGAGCCAATAAGTCATTTTGTGAAATAAAACTCACATCACTTGGTTCATCGTCATGTTCTTTCGAGAAATTTTTAATTGATTGACAAATGTGATCTATACTTGTAGATATTTCTCGAATTTTCTGGTAGTTTTGTTTCAATGGTTGAGCTTTCGATGCATCACCACAATAAATAAAAACTGCGATTAATTGGTTATAATGATGTATTCGTGGGAGAAGTTCTTTTCCAAGACTACCAGAAACAATCAAGAAAATCTGTTCTTTCTTTTGAGTATGTATAAAATTGGCACATTCATTTCCATCATTGAATACATGCATATTACGTGTAACTTGTTGCAGTTTGTCAATTGCGAGTTTAAAATCATCATCATTCGGATCGATATTCGAATCGACCCAAATAAGCATAAAATTTGAAATGGATTGACATACAAAGTCATGCTTTATTACTTTAGTATTGCTATCGTCTGATGCAGATGATTGAGCTTTTCCTTTTACAGGCGCAGCAGCTGGTTTACCTTTTGCTGCAACTGGTTTGTTGCCATGAGCTACCGGCTTTTTCTTGTCCATGCTTCCAGTGAATGAATATGAATTCTGCGAAAAAATTTTCTTTTATATTTCAAGCCACCCATGACTTTTCGCCGAATTGACGTATTGACAATGAAACAAAAAAAGAACACTAAGACAAATACTCTCGAGCGTAGAGCAAACATGAAAGATGTATTATTTTTATTTTGTTGAAAAAAAGAAAAGCAAACAACACGTAAATTTTCGATGAAATACATCATAGTTGTTTTTTTTCTATATTTTCAAGGTCGCCATTTAGCGTAAAGTATACATTTTTCTCTTCTATGATCAGTGTTGAAATGTGAAGGGAAAGAAATATTTGGCGACGTTGACACTTAACTAAAGTGGTTATAAGAGAAAACAGTGAGACGTTTTTTTAAAATTTACTTTTCTTGAAGTCGATTATCAACTAGGTTTTCGACATTGCTGTGAAAAATGGGCTCTTGTTGTTCTTGTTGTTCTTGTTGGTCTTATTGCCCTTGTTGTTGTTGCTGCTGCAATGAGTCACAAGTTGTGGAACCTCAATCTCCTCGTAAGTACGAGGTACCGACTAGACCATATTCTCCTGGAAAAGGCTATTCTCATATTCGTGTAACACATGCTAATCCATTGCGACTTATACAAGGTTTCGAAAATGAGCCACTTGTTACACTTGAAGAAGCTCTACAACCTTTTCACGGTAAAATTGATCGATTAGATCACTATATCAAAGATACCAAAACACACTGTAAACAACCATCTGAACATGGTCTAACCAAAGACGAATCAGCTGCTATCTATATTTACACAAATCACTGGAGTAATGGATGTCTATACAATTGTTTAGAAAAAGCCTGGGAATCTAATGATCGCGAGAAAATGAGACCTTGGTTTCGATTTCTCAGATTATTCAAATCTGGATATGATAAACTACCGAATGCATCAAAAACAGTATGGCAAGGAACAAAATATGACGACTCAATTAAGAATAACTTCAGCTCAGGTGGCAGTACGTTATATGCTGCGATGTGTTTATGCACGTCGTCTGACACCGAAATTATGGAATATTTAACGAAAGATGGTGATCAGAAAATGATACTTATTGAGTATGCTGCTCAACTCGCCAAATATGCCGCTGGATATACTGCCGATAGTTCATCCATATATTTAATATTTCCTGGCATGAAATTAAGCGTAACACAGAGCAGTTCGATTGGTTATAATGGTTCAATGTTTTATCATTTATCACGTGAGTTACATTATTTCTCTAATATTCTAGTTTATTTAGCTGTTGTTTCTATTTAGAAAAAACCGATCCTCCTCCTCCGAAAATTGAGCCGAAAGAACCCTCAAAGCCTAGAGAAAAGCATTTCGTCTGTCAAAATATGTACTGCGATTATCGTTGTCGCGGTAAACACAAAGAAGGCCACTGTACTGGTTTTGATCACATGCATCACCAATGTGGACATCATTGTGGCGAAAAACGTGAATGCTTTAGCTGTCCAAAGGACCTGAACAAATCCCAAGACAGTAAACATAGTACGCCTCGACCTATGAACTATCATTTATATCAATGCAAAAAATGTGAAAACTATTTTTGTAATAAGTGTTGTCTTAAATGAAACCTTTAGTAATATATTTTTCATATTATATTAATGCATTTCATTCCTATACTTTTTACGAAAAAAGAGCAAGTACAATATGAAATTTATTGTATCCAAGTGAGAAAAAAACGTATGCACACATTCTGTTTTTTTATTATTTTTACCGTTAAATTAAACGTTTTTCAGTCAAGTAGGAAAACATATTTACACATGACAGAATTCAATGGCAAAACAATGTTTAATAAAAACATATACGTAAATGTGAAGTAGAAACTTTTTGTTACCGTTGTTCTTGAGATGTGTACGTATTGCATGGATTAAATAGTAGTGAAGATCAGTTTCTTGTTGTTTTATTTCTTATGAAAGCATATTTACGGAAGTTTATAGCTTCAGTTTATATTTTGAATATTTCTTTCAGATTAAATGGCAAGACAATGTAAAACAAACAATTGTAAACGAGAAGCAGAAGCATTTTGCTATCATTGTTCTAGTGACGTATGTTTTAAACATTACTTAGAACATAAGAAAGAAATTCAAGATCAATTACCAGGCTTTGTTGATCAAGTTAATTTGTTGTATGAACAATTAAAACACAAAAACACAAATTCATCTGAAAAAATGCCAACATTTTATACGCAAGCACATAATAAACTTAGTAATTGGCGAACAGAATGCTATCAACACATTGATACTGTCTATGAAAAAACTCTTGATCAATTGAATAGTTTAGTCAAAAACTATCAAAATGAGGTAAATCAGAAATCAAAAAATAACGTAGAATCATTGGAGAAGATACGTCAACAACTGAACGAATTATTGAAAGAGGATGATGTAACTTATCAACAACTTCAAACAATGAGACAACAATTACAGAAAATAAAACAAAACGAACAAGAACCAACAAGATATCCAGAGTTCTCTATCACTACTGAAAGAATTGATGTCAATAGATATGTGAGAGTTATTAGCAATAACAATAATAATAATGTCGACGGAAATCAATTCTCAGTTTCGTCGTAAGTGTGATTTTTATAATATATCCCTTCTTAACAAAATGCATACTCTTCTTAATTAGGTCAGTGGCTCGTGAGTTACATGGCACCTTGAGGGTGTCAGATATATGTGATAAGAAGTGTCCTACATGTTTTTGGATTTTTCCACCGAAAATGTCTCAAATCGATCGCGAAAGGCATGTAAACGAACACTTATAGTTCAGATGTGTAATTTAAATTCTATATCGATCTGCTAATAACATTCTATTTCAATATATAATAAATTTCATTTATGTTCTATGTCACTAATTTGAATTTCTCTCATGTTGTATCGATACAAACAACATAGCAACTATTGATTAAAGAAACCAAAAATCATTCGTAATTTATAATTATTTGCATCTCCGATCTCATACTGCTTCCGACGTTCACAAGAAACATTTTTTTTCGACCAGTAGATTGATTTGACTTACACATGGCTAGACAATGTAGTGCAGAAAACTGTAAACGAGAAGCTGAAACATATTGTTATCATTGTTCGAACGATGTTTGTACAAAACATTATCTCGAACATAAAAAAGCTATCCAAGCACAATTACCATGTTTGATCGATGAAGTAAATCTAATCTATGATCGTATTCAACGGAATAACAAAAGTCATAAACCTACTGCACCTCAATCTTCACTTGACGCGTATAATCAACTTGAAAAATGGCGACAAGAATGTCATGAACATATTGATACAGTCTATCAACGAATTCGAAGTCAAATTGAAGTTATTGTCAATAATTATAAACTCGAACGAAGTCAACGAACAGCAACCCTCTTAGAATCATTGGAGAAACTCCGACAAAAAGTCAATCAATTGAAGAAAGACGATGATGTTACATATCGTCAATTGGAAACAATGAAACAACAATTAGAAGAACTAAAACAAAAAGAACAAGAACCAAATAAACATCAAGATCTTCGTCTTATTGCTCAGAAAATCGATGTTAGTAAACATATTAACATTATTCACGAAGGAAAATGTGTTCATGAAGAACAACCAAGACGAAAACCGACACGAAAACCATGTACTACTCCGTACGTACAATAATAATATTCCCGTTATCAAATTTGTACTTATTGTCTTTTCTTTCTAGAAGATCACGAGTTCAAGAAACACGAACATTAACAATGGCATCGGAAGATTTCAATTATAATTGTCCTTTATGTTTTCTTGTTTTTCCTCAAGACATGCTTATGCAAGACAGAACTGAACATATAACTTCACATTATGTCGAAGATTGAAATAAATAAATTTGGTCATTTTCTTTGTTTATTTTTCGATAGACTTAAGATATGAAAATACAAGAACTTACATAAGGACATTCGTTCTTTTCGTTCGTTCGTTCTTTTCGTATTTTCATTCTTTTTCTTCTCCTCTTATTTTTTTTTTCGCTTCTGAATCATTCGAAAAGATGGCGGCGTCATGTGAGACACAACCATTAGGCGAGTTTACTAAACATATTCTCTATCAAATTTGTCTTGGATTTTCATCTGCTATACGAGGTTTTATTTTTTCGTGGAATAATAATTGTATGTTCATTTAAAATATCAAAAATAAAAATAAAACAATACATTTTAGTCATATGGCAAACTCAAAAACGTTCGTTGGTCTCTCTGTTGATTTGTACACTGATTATTTATATTGCTTTGGTTATTGTTTTTCTTCCATTTCGTATAATCCTGTGGTTAATTTCATTTGTTTATACATTTGCACCGAATATAATCGAATGGTTCGATCAAATATCATCAGCACGAGGTCTTCTTTTGAATTTGTTAACATTCATTCCTCTACTCGCAGTTTATATTATGAATAATCTATTAGGTAGATCTGAAATTTGTTTATCTTCATCTATTGACTTTTTTTAAGGTTATGATAAACTATTTTTTTCAACACTTGCTTCAGTCAATCCAACGCTAGCTGATCGTTTGAATTCACGTGCTCGTCAATCACTTGCAAGTTCGTTCTATTACTTTACTCGTCGTACATTTCAAATCTTTGCATTTGTAACGGCCATTCATTTTCTTCGTTTCATACCATTCATTGGTCGACTTGTTCCAGCACTTTGGGTATTCAAATACGCTCGTTATACAATAACAAATACGAAACATATCTATCTACGAAGTGCATTCTTTTTTCTATTGATTCTCTTGACTATTTTCAAATCTCTTCATCCGTACGTTCTCTCGGTTCTTCATCTACAAATGGCAAGTACTGCACTCGCTCGAGAACTATTTGATACATATCTTTCACGTATTCATACACATACAATTATCAATCATCGTCCAATTGATATTAAAACTCAAATACCACCATCACGTTATCGTTTTCTTGGTTTTCATGTTCCTTTACTCCTTCATCCGTTATTTAATTGGCCTATTCAAACAACAAATAATGATAAACCATCGAATGAACTCGTATTACCACATCGAAAAATCACTCATTTCTTACGTGACAATTATTTTCTTCTATTAGCATTTGCATTTCCCTATATATTCTTATTTTCTATTCCATTATTAGGTTTCTTCTGTGTCGGCTTTGCACATGGTGCAGCTGCCTATACACTCGCTGTTATAACTCGATAACAATGCAATCTATACCGATTTTTGTTTTGTCATTCTAGATATTCGAATGGACCGACAAGAATTCTTTCAATCCTATATGGATCATTGGGGCATAGCTGATGTTCTATTAGATTGTTATGTTGATTTATTAACATTTGATATGCGTGATAAAACAAATGAAAAATTCAATGCTATGAACTTGTTCAAACAATTACTTTCCGAACATCATATTCATTGTAAAGAACAGCAAATATTCGAAGATGAAATACGTGATTTACGCAATGAACTTCAACGAATTAAAAATCAATAAGAAAAAAAGTTTATTTATTTGTTTGTATTTGTGTATATATTTGAAAGATATGATGTTATTTAAATAAAGAATGAATGAATCATCAGCATTCATTGTTACTTTACTAACTGACTGACAGAATATACGCATAATAGAAAAGAAAAATAGATTCGAGAAAAGTGTATATATATATACATATAACTTGAAAGTACATTTAAAAAGAATACAGCCCGACGACGCAAGAAGTTAATAAAATGATGTATGGACGAAAACGAGGTAGATTGATGTAAACATGAACTTGCATTGTTTATGTCGAATTTAGTAGATACAACAGCCTATTCGCAATACAGCGAAGACGAACACGATGAGTACGGAGTTTTTTTTATTGCAGCTTGGATTTAATATTTATTTCTAATTACTAGACAAACAAAATCCGGTTCAAATGCTACCATGCTTGTCATTCATAATCTCGATCATATGATGCAACCACATGAATGGGAAACTTTATTAACACGTGAAATACATGGTGCTCGAGTTCGTTTATTAACCGAATCATATATTTGATTTTGATTTTGATTTTAATCTAGTCATTGGGTGTAATCGTTGTTCGCGAACAATCACTCACACGTCCTTGGGGCGAAGGCGAATTAACAGCGTATATATTCACTCGATATGACGGTCAGTTAATTCGACAATATCTACACAATCGTCGTCTTGGCTTTCGACGTTTACATGTCGATACAGTAACAAGTGATGGAGGAATTGATGCTTTTCTTACGTATATAACAAACAAAGAGAATGATTTTTTTAAAATTAATGTTTTTATTTTTTGTTTCATATAGACATAAAATTCTTCAATTATTAAAACTTAATCCACAAATGTCCGACGTTGCCATCGAACAACGTCTTAGCAGTTTCTTTCGACGGTTGGTCGTTTGGTTTTCTTTTATTTTGAATTCATATTTGAATTTTCTTCTAGCATTCCATCGTCTGTTCGTCCACGTGATTACGATCGTCAATCATCAATGCGTTTAATTCATGACTGTATGGGTATTCCTGCATCACCACCAGCGACAAGTGAAGATAGTGAAATCGAAAGTGATTCACCAGCTCCACTACGTCCAACTGCAATCTTAAATCAGCCCAAAACCTATGTCGAACAATCCGTTTTCAATCCACAATTAATTCGTATTGACGAACGTACAATGCAACTTCATTTCACACCATTTTATTTCGGTAAATGACGTCATTTTGTTTTTGAGTGTGTTGTTTGTTTGACTTTATTTTATTTTGCATTCGTTTAGAACTTTTAGATACAATGGACAATTCACTAAACAATGAATATGAACAATTAATTGATGCCGCACTTTTTTAAATAATTTTTCATTTCTTTTCAAAATCTATTTATTCGTTGTTAATCGATTCTTTTTTTTTCTCTCTCTCTCTGCGTTAATCAGAATAAATCATTTCTTATGACACAAAAAATAAATGGAGAATACTTTTTTTCTTTCTCTAAAAGTTCATCGATCTCATATATATATAATTACTGAATGCGTATTGAAGTACTACTCATTGAGAATATAAAAAATTCTCTTTTTCGCTCGGTACGTTACGTTACTTTTAATCAGAAGAAAAACGAGAAAGAATTGCCGTTACTATCGACATGCATAAACAAATCTACTACGATCAAATGGATGTTTTTCCTTATCAACCGATATCTCCTTGGTGGATGACGATGTACATAAGTTCAGCATTCGGATTTTTCGTACAATTAAATCGTTTTGTTCGAACGGAGAATTTCAAAAGTAATTGGATGAAAGAAAATACTCTTCTCAGTTTTGTTCACGCATTGATTTCATCGATATTAATTTTCGTTGGTGTTCTACGTGCACCTGAAATGTTCGACGATCCATTATCACATTCGAATCATTTTAATTATGCATTGGTCGCATTTAGTATTGGTTATTTCGTTTATGATTTTCGTGATTGTTTGTACAATTCAACTTCGTCATCATTAGGCATTTTATTTCATCATATTCTTGTCGTTTTATTTCTAAGTCATGTTTTATTTTATACGAGAAATCTAGGTTATGCCCTTTATGGACTTTCAATTGAAGTTAATAGCGTTTTTCTTCATGCGAGACGATTAATTCGTTGGTATTCACCTTTAACTAGTTCGATTAAAATCAATCAAAGCATCGAACAATTTGTCAATATAGGAAATTATCTCACATTTTTTATTTTTCGTTTTGGTATCGTTTACGTTGGTTTACGAGCATTGTATACTCAACGACATCGCCTTCATCCGATTGTTCATATATTTACTGTGATAATTAGTGTTGGAATAGGAATATTAAATGTTATTTTATTCTATCGTTTACTGCGAAATCAACGAAAGAAAATAAAAATGTCAATTTAAATATTTTTTTTTTGATGAATAAATTTGATAAAACAGTTTTCTCTCGTTCGTTTACATAGAAACTGATACAAATCATTCAAGCCGAATAGGTTGCGATCAAGGAGATAGTCTCGAACTGTTATTGACCAATAATCATTAATTCGTACATTTTTTTTCTCTTTCTCGTTCTTTTTTTACTCGCTGTCATATAAATGCTCTTTGTTTATATTCGCTCGCGATATTATTATCATAAATCAGTGATAATGTATGTGACTTTAAAGAAAAACGAAATGAGGAGAAAAAAAAAGAATAGATAAATAAGATATGTCGTTTTTTTAATATATGCATATATTTGTGCGTACGATCGAAGGTATAAACTTGTGAATAAGGACAAATCATAATGATAGTCTATTTCTTTCTTTTTGTCGGGTTAAACGTTTGTTTCGTAGTAATGAATGAATGAATGGATATATATAGATTTCTTTTTGTTGTGTTTTAGTTTATTTGATTTTGTTGAAGCAAAACTCGAAATGATCGAGTATTTACAAATTTGAATGCAATAGGCTGATGGTGTTCAAAACCCTGCCTATTGTTTCTCTTGAAACAATCTATGAAGAATCGACAAGTCGTACACCCTCGCTATCAAATAGTCGTTGTGATTTAGATGAAGAAAGATTCAGTGGTTTAATCAGTTCTCGTTCAATATCATCGGTTAGTTTCGAACGACAACGATTATATGAACATAAAAAAAATCGATTACCCATCGAAGTACAATTTCGTAATGGATCAAAACAATTTATTCATCCGACGACAACACCCTCGAAATTTCGTCGCACAAAACGACCATTAGTTTTAACGATAATAACAGCTGATGATCTACGACAAGCTGGCATCACACCAGGATTATCTTCGTCGACAAGTGGTTCTGATCTTTCGATACGATCACTTTCACAAGCAAGTTCGCCATTTGTTCGAATTAAATCTCTCGAAGATATTCAGGAAGGTTTGTTTGTTTGTTATTTACTATTGAAAGTATTTAAAATTGTTTTTTTAAGCATTAGAAAATCAACAATCAACAATCACACCAACTACTGAGATATCAGTTGAAACAGTATCGTCTAAACATGAGAATGAAAATTTCATCAAAGCAGAGTCGAGTCAACTAGTTCCTATAGAATCTCGACCATCACCAGCTTCAACAGCAACAGTAATTCATACGAATCCTTCGAAACCAACTCGTTCAATATTCAAACCAATACCTTTTAATATTCAACCAATTTCTATTCGACCAAGAACATCATCTACTCTTGTTTCGAAACCGAATCCACCTGTTCAACAGCAGAAGGTTTCGCATCCAACTATTTATCAACCAAATATTACATTTGTTTCTTACCAAATGCCAACAAATTCAACAACATATCCTTATAATTCATCATTAATTTCATCGGAAAAAAATCTTCAATTAACATCAAATCTTCAATCTCTCTTACAAACAGTAAATCATTCTCGAACGAACTCAAAATTTCTTTTTTTTTCTTCTTCTTCTCTTAGAATCTATCCAATTATCCATCTTATTCACTTCAATATCCTACTTATCCTACAACTTCTATAAATCAACAACTATCGAACTATCCATGGCAGATAGTACATACAAATTCACTCTACGATCTTCCTCTTCTATCGAAGCAATATTCAAACAGACCATTAGGTATTGTTTTACCAATGAGTCAAGTACAAAAGCAAGATTTTCCAGTTACACATGATCCAGTAATGGCACGATATCTTTTAAATGCTGGTTTAACATTGGATACAGTTGGACTTTATGAACGTGTACTTGACATAGCTGCAGCTCGTCAACAACACTTTTCTTGATGCAAACCGAAAAGACAATTGTTGACGGTGCTTTTTTTCTTTATTCTATATTTTTTTGCGAGCAGAAGAAGAGAAAAAAAAAGAATTGTCTACTTCTGACCTCTTTTGAGCTCGTTTTTTATTTTGACAATCCATCTTCTTATCATTTCTTCTTCTTAAAAGAAAAAAAAACTTCACATTACTATACATTATTTACTCTAATTCTTTTCGTTCGTTCACCACATCACTCAGTATGGCACTTGAAACCGGCGAGAAAACGTTAATAGATTTCGCTACTGAAGGTCTACGAATTTCTCTCTCTGATCGAAAAATAAAATATGTCAATCGCATTTTTCAGGTAGCTATGACGATGTCGAACGATCACTTCGAAATCACGTTCCCGTCGATGTTCACGATGAGGTTACTCAAATGTCTTTAATCTCTCTTTTCCTTATTCATTGGTTCTTTTTTTCTTATTTAAATCGTTTAGCATGGAATGACTCCATTGCAACATGCTGCTTTTAAAGGACACGCAAATATTTGTTCACTTTTATTGACGCATGGTGCTGATGTGAATGATCATGAGCACGATCAAGGCTACACAGCACTTATGTTCGGCGCTTTATCAGGTAATCAGATTCAGTAATTTTCGTTTTTATAATTTTATACATTCTCTATCAAGGCAACAGCGATGTTGTGCGTATTCTTTTGGAAGCAGGTGCTAAGACACACCAAACAAATCGAATTGGTCGAACAGCTGCTCAGTTAGCTGCATTCACAGGACAAAAACAGTGTGTCGATACAATAAATAATTACGTTACACTTGATGATTTAAAATATTATACAATTCCACAGGGTACCGACTTTCATAAGATTAAAAAGAAATACAAAAGACTCTCGTTTTGTTTCAGGTCAAGAGACAGAAGGCAAATTACCGGAATTATGTATGAAAGGTTTTCAACGTCTATTAATCACAACGAATTTCAATCCAATTCATGTAGACAAACGATGATGAGATTTATTTCCTTTCGACAAAAGAAAATCATTTTCTTAATTTAGATATTAAATCTCATTCGACAATATCCGGAATTCGCTCAACCAAAAACGAATCTAAAAAAGCTCTCAAATACACTTGCATCAATCATCGAACGATCATTAGATCCGTATCATACGAATGAACCCAATGATTTACTTGCTATCAAAGCACATTACATTAAAACTTTAATCGATACAGTTTATGACAAAAGTACAGATGATTTAGATAAGACTTGTCAAGATTTAAGTAAAAAGTAAAATGAGATTTTGTTGTTGTGAAAGATTTTGAAAGAAAAATAACAAAATTCCTTATCGTCAGATTTGCTCATGGAACTGAACCGAACGGTTTTCGAATGTTCGAAGAGAAATATCTTCGTGAAACAATACGAAATTTTCCATATAAACAATGTCCACTTCTTCAACAACTCGTTCGTCTCATAGCTCCAATTGAATTAGTATGCAAAAAAAATTCATTAATTTTCTCCATTTTGCACGTTTTTTTTCTTTTCTCAAGGGTCAAAATCCATCTACACTTACCGTTTTAACCAATACTGTCAACGGACGTACTTTCGAAGAGGATACATCCAATCACTGTGACGCTTGCAGTCAACCAAACGCTCCACGTCGTTGTACAGCATGCAAATCGGTTTGTCAAAATAAACAATCTCGTATATTTTTTTCTTTCTTCTTGATTAGGTTTATTATTGCAACGAATTATGTCAACGAACACGTTGGCCGACTCATAAACGTCTTTGTTCGTCATTAGCAAAGGATCAAGAACAACAGCAACAATAACAATCAGTCGGGTCTTTTGCTCTCGACTTTTATCTCTAGTCATGTATTAGTTCGTATTTATATTTCATTTCAAACAAAAACATCTAATAAATAAACGCTAACATGTTAGCTTACAAAATAACATTTCTTTCCCATTTACCTTGTCTGTGTTAGTATCGAGAGTAATAAACAAAATCAGATAACATGAATTGATGATTAATATTTTTTTTTCTTTTCTCTTCTTTCGTTCTTCCGTTTTATTAGAATATATATACTTTTTAGTTAGTAGCATCATGCCTATTTATATCCAAACCGAAGTACTTTTCTCCTTCCTTCGGTATTCATAGTAGAAAATAAGAAAAAAACATGCATTTACATACAGACGCCTATACATGATACATAACCTTGAGTTTTTTGTTTTCTAGATACGAGTTAGTATGGAAAATTTAGTATCGAATTTGAAGCAGAAAATAACAGGTGGTTCGTCTGAAGCCAATTCGAATGAATTTCGTAAACTTCAAGTGCCGGACGCTAAAGTTGGTCTCGGTTCGACTGAAGCGGATTTACTTTCGATGGTACGGAAATATCTCGAAGTCGTCGGTTTAGTTGTACTCGTTTGGTTAATTGGTGAGAGAAAAAAAGAACCAAATAGATAATTTTCAAAATGTTAAATTTGTTTTGTTTGTAGGATATTTTCATTTCAGTGTTTCGTGGATTTTATTGGCTGTTTTTATTTATTTATTTCGACAACGTCAACGAGAACAATCGAAATTACGACATAACATGCTGAATGAAATCAATAAAAACGAAGAAAAATATGTCAAAGCTCGTCTCGATGAATTACCATCATGGGTAAATCAATGAAACACATATGTGTGTATATATTTTTCAAATTCATTGTTGACAGGTGTTTTTTCCTGATGTCGAACGAGCTGAATGGCTGAATCGAATCATTAAACAAGCATGGCCATATGCAAATAAATATCTTAACAAGGCTATCTTTCATGATATTATGATCCCGATGATTCGTTCGACTTCACCAGCATTATCAGATTTTGATTTCGAAAAATTAGATCTCGGTGATATTGTATGTCATGGAAAAATTAAATGAATCACGGACTACTATGTGCTTTTTGTTCTTCTAGCCGCCGCGAATCGGAGGAGTGAAAGTTTATACAGAAAATATTCGAGATCAAATTATGATGGATATGGAAGTTTTGTTCGTTGATAAAAAATTGACTTTCGTTCTGAATGACAGATTTTCTTTGTAGTTACGCCGGTGATGCACAAATCAAAGCTAAAGTCAAAGGAATCGTTTGTGGAATCAAAGATATTCAATTTGTTGGCGATTTGAGAATTATCTTAAGTCCATTAATAAATACGATACCGTTGTTTGGCGCTGTTTCCTATTTCTTTCTAAGAAAACCCGTAAGCATTGCCCACTTCGTTTTGATCGTAATTCGATGTTTGTTTTGCGTTAGAGTATTGATTTCAAGTTAACAGATGCTGGAACATTAGTAGATATTCCCGGTCTTAAGTAAAATGCAAAAAAAAGACAATTTTGCATTTGATTTTTGAGAATTATTTAGTGATTTAATGTTGGTACAAATCAATGATATTGTTGCATCGATGATGGTGTTACCTAATCGACAAGTGTTTCCTCTAGTAACTGATATACAAGTTGGACATTTGCTTTATTCGAATCCTCAAGTAAAAATGAAAACATAGAAAATGATCAATAATCGAGTTTGTTTTTTCTTTTCGTTAGGGTGTCGTTCGAGTTTTTGTTCTTCGAGCACGTGATTTAGTTAAATGTGATATTTCACTTCTTGGCAAAGGTAAAAGTGATCCATTTGTTAAAGTTCGTGTACAAGGAAATGAAGAACGTAAAACAAAAACAATGAACAATACAACTGAACCTGTTTGGGATGAAGTAGGATGAAAAAAATCTGTTCTTGGTGTTCGTTTTATCAATTGATTTGGATTTTTCAAGGTTTTTGAGTTTGTTGTTGAACAATCGGAAAGTGATACGATAGATTTCGAAATTTTCGATGAAGATCCAGGCAAAGATGATTTTATTGGAAGGTAAAATATATGCAAACAGCGAATTTTGAGGAAAATCTTTTATTCTAGAGCACAGTATCCAGTTAATACATTAGTTGACAAAGAAGCTGTTGAAACTGTACGTTCGTTCAGTATACAAAATGAAATCAATTATAATACGCTTATTTTTTAGTGGTTAACATTGAAAGATGTGAAAAAAGGTTCATTAAATGTCTGTTTACAGTATTTTACTTTAACTAACGAAAAATCGGCATTACCTCTCGTATGAATATCGAATATTTGTTTTCTATTTTAATTGTCATTGATGAATTTAGGTCGAACAAGCTAATCGTAAAATGATCAAACAAGAAAAACTTTCCAAAGGTTTACTCGTCGTTTTTCTCGATCGTTGTCTCAATTTACCAGTAAATCAACGAGTTTTCTCACAGATTCTTGTGCACTTTCGTTTTTTTTGTTTTGTCGTTTAGCGTTCGAGAAAAACTCGTAACGAACCAAATCCATACTGTTGCATTAAAGTCGATACAACCGAATGGAAAACTGCTGTACACGAAAGTCAAACTAATCCTCAATACGAACATATCTCGCATTTTCTTTGCACGAATCCACTTCAACAAAATCTTCTTGTCGAAGTTCGTGATGCTAAATCGAACAATGAACTCATTGGGATTGTTGAATTACCTATCAAACAAATCTATGAATCGGATTCAATGACAATTGAAACACAAGAATTTCCATTGAAGAGCGTCGGCGGACCATTAGATCGAGCATCCGTTGTTCTTCGATTATCATTCAATGTAAATTGATTAATTGAAATTGATTTTTTTTCCATTTGATCGAATAGGTTTTCTTGCCAACGACTTTAAATTCACCAACAGCCAGTACAAAATCATTCGAAAATACCGGCTCGACACCCTCGACACCGACTCGTGCGTCATTAGAACGCGAACCAATATTAAAATCAAGTTTAGCAAATTCTGTAGTCAATGTAAAATCCCATTGATTGAACTTATCTATTCGATCTAATAAGTTTTTTTTAGCCAACTGCAGCACAAGTTACGACAGGCAAAAAAACTGTTGTAATTTCGAATGATCCTGATCTCGAGTATATAACCTTTCGGCGAAGAGTTTTTTTTTTGTTTGCTATATGTTTTGTATTCGTAGATCGACACCGTATGGTCAAGTTCAACTCGGTATTCGCTATGTTTCAGAACGAAAAACTCTTTCCGTGACTGTTTTCGGTTGCAAGTTCGTATCTTTCTGCCATAGTTCTTGTTTAATCTTTTCGTTTAATTAGAAAATTAATGAATGTTCATAGTCAAAATCTCCCCGATCCCTATGTTCGTTTACATCTCTTGCCAGATTTTCATAAAGATAAACGAAAAACTCGATCAGTTCATGATACTCTCAGTCCTAACTTTGGCGATGTGTAAGTGAAAACCACACAGATTCAATAAATCAACATTTTTTTTTATAAATATTTTAGCTTCGAATGGTCAGCAAGTTTAGCTGATGTTCGTCGACAACATTTGAGTTTAAGTATAAAAAATAATTCACCTCTCTTTGGTCACGAACAAACCTACATGGGTGATGTATGTGGATGAAAATTTATGTGTTTTTCTTTCACACGCTCATAAAATCTCGTTTTTTTTATTTAGCTTCAAGTTGACCTGTCAAATATCGATCCCGAAAGTAATAGTGTCGCTTGGTATGGTTTACAAGAACCGAATACAAGTGCTGGTGGAATTATGAAAATAAAATATGATACGAAAGAATACACAACACATTTATAAATTTTTGCAGAATATTAGACTGAATTTAACCACGCTTTTTTTCACATTAATAATAAATCGACGATTGAATTCTCTCTTCTCACCTAAAGCATAATAATAATAGATGTCAGTTAGCATCCTATGGAGACCAATAGAATTCGTTTTTCTCTACTCCGTTCTCTTAGTTACCAAAGTGGTAAAATGAAAGTTTGTGTTAGTCGAAGAACAAACTCGTAGGATTTTCAATCGAAGAAAAAGTCAAGAACTATGGCTCGATTATACGATGCTATCGAACCGGAAGTTGTTTCAATGGACATGCTTCAACGTGCCGTTGATTCACTTCGAGCTGATGGAGAAAATCAATTGATACCGAAAGAAGAAAAACTAGATTACACTGAAGTATTCGTACTTCGATTAGATTTTCGAAATATCTTTCGAATGGAAAATCTTTGGTTATTTACTAATCTAACCAAACTTCAAATGGATAATAATATAATCGAGCGTATCGAAGGATTGGATACACTAACAAAATTAACGTGGTTAGGTAAATGAAAAAATGACTCGATTATTTTTTGGTAAAAATGAATATTATTCTCGTAGATCTTTCGTTTAATAATATCACACGTATCGAAGGATTAGATTCGTTAACTGAACTAACCGATTTATCTTTGTACAATAATCGAATAAGTACACTTGAAAATATGGATTCACTGAAGAAATTAAATGTTTTTTCAATTGGAAACAATCAAATCGATGATGAAAATAGTGTTTGTATAATCATAAGAGACAAAAAAATGGTTTGTATGTCGACAAATTCTAGGTTCGATATTTACGACGATTTGAAAATCTTCGAACGCTTTGCTTTCGTGGCAATCCATATGCATCCAAACCGGATTATTATGTTTATACTATTGCTCATTTACCACAAATACAATTTCTCGATTATAAATTAATCGACGAAGCACCTGTAAGTTTTCGATTGATTAGAACGAAAGAGAAAAAGTCTCATGGTGATTGTTATTCGTTAAAAGAGAGAAGAAGCATCGAAAAAATATGAAATTCAATTGCAACAATTATTAACACTCGAAGAACAAGATAAAGAAAAAGAGAAAAAAACCGAAGATCAAACAAAAGAATATCAATTACACAAAGTAGAACACATTTCGAAAACATTCGATTCACTTCAATTTGATATGCATAGGATGCATTTGTTGAAAATATGGATCAAAATCAATTGTTTACATCGATGTTCAAAGATGATGTCGAAGGTCAAAAACTCATTCTCGTACCTGGTGCAGATGAGTTAGTAACACAATTCGAACAGCAATTTACGGCTATTGTTCATACAATGTTCGAATTTGGATTGAAAGTAGATCGAGCAAAGGATAGATTTCGAAGAATGAGCATGAAATCGAATTGATTTAGGAAAAAGAATTACGAGATCATGAAATCGAAGATTTCTGGATTTGTGTCAATGAAGCTAAAGAAGATAATACACGAAAAGCTGCAGTCTTTGTTAATGAATTTAAAGCCTATCGACAGAAATTATTCGTACGTTTGCCTTTTCGATTGAATTCAATTCAAATAAGAAATTTGACTTTAGGCAAAAGAAGATGTCGAACAGCAAGGTGTGTCGTCAGCAGTAGCTGCTGAATACGATGAAGCATTGACAAATCTTCGAAATAAACTAATGGCTTTGGAAATCACGCTCGTCGATCAATTAGAAGTAAAAACAAGAGGAATAGCGAAGTTTTTTTTGTTGATAAATTTGATCTTAGGACACGATTCAAACATTCGAACGAAATCTCGGCGAAATGGTTTCGAATTTTACCGAGTCAATGCGTGCCAATGTTAGTCGATTACGTGAATTGCAAGCAAATTTTAATGAAGCCATCGGCATTCTTTGCACATCAACAGTCGAACGAATCATGAAAGGCGAATTAGAAGATGAATTTCCCGATGATACTCGAGAGGTTCGAATTCAAATCATTGGTTTCATTTCAAAAATTTGTTTTGTTTTGTTTTAGTTATTTACTGATAAAGATACAATTATGAATGCTTGTCAAACATCGGATGAAGTTCATCGAACAAAAATCGATCAACGTGAAGATGAAATGTTCTCACGTATTTCGAATTGGTTGACAACAATGATGGATAATATTCATGATGAAGAAGAATACAAACGAAATCGAAAACGTATTATTGAAATCAGTCGGTTAATTGATTACTTACGAGCTGATATTGAAGATACATAAACGTTGACGAGAACGGAGGAGCGCGAGAGAAACGTCTCTCTTTTTTCTTTCTTTCTTTCTTTCTTTCTTTTTCTTATGTTCATTGAATAAATATTTTTCCTATCGAAGAGAACTTGACAAAGCCAATTACTGTCAATTCACTTGAGCTTTTTCTCTTTTTCTTTTTTCTTTTTTTTATTTATTTACCCGATTGTTTCTTTCCGAGAGAATTTCTAAGCAATACTCCCCAGTCATTCAAACAAATATATATCGAATGAGTTTGAATACAGGATTTTTTGCTGCTTATAATCATCGATATAAACAATCAAATGTTGGATTAAATAATCAACTACATGTTAAGCCATCGAAACGAATTCGTTCATTGTCAAGAGAAAATCAATCATTTCTTCCGATGATCGATAAAACTAGAGATCATTTACAACAACCACATCGTCGAAATGATTTTGCTAACAATCATTTATTTGTGACGAAACACAAACTTGCTAAATTTCTTTCCGAACAAACACAAAACGATTCGACAAAAGCTAAAAATCAATCGATTAAACGACGAGATCATTCGTCCGAAACAAAATCTCTACCAACTCTTGACCAAGATGTTCATTTGTCAATTATCAATCTCAATATGAAACCAACGAGAAAAAAATCACAACCAAATCGTCGTCAAATATCACATCGTACTCCTTGTCTGTCTCCCGAATGGATCAATCCAATTAGTCGACAAAATCTACGTGCTCTCTCAATTGACAGCAATGATGATGATGATTATGAATCCTACACAATTGTCAATCAAATCATGGGGAATCATTCGGATATGATCAATCCGGTTGATTCATCGGTTTCGTATTTGAAATCAATTATACCGTCGTATCGAAGTTAAACAAGAAAACGACGTTTTTTTAATGTTCTGTTTATTTGTATTTATTGATTAAAATAAAAGACAGACAACGTATATGAAATGTATGTCAATCAGCTAGTTGATCGATGTCAATAACATAGCGACCTCTATGGGAAAGTTTCGAGAAAAAAACTAATCGAAAAAAGAAAATTAATTTCGAATTTTCTATATTTTTTTGTTTTTATTTCAACCGTTTTTTACTGGCCAAAAAAACTCATTTTTCTTTCAAACCAACTAAAAATCTGCATGTATAGAGAACAAATAATCTCTAATGGCTGAGGCCATTGTATTTTACATTCAACTTGTATGATCGTTCTCATCATCTGCTCTTTTTTTTCTTAATCAACATTGAACATTGCTCTAATTTCTTTTTTCATCGATTTAGTTTCATCGAATGTGAGCCTGTTTTCGTCTTGTTTCTTCTGTCCGATCACTCAATTCTCTCTACCAATCGAACAGGAATCGCCAACGTTTTGAGATAAAATGTTCCTTCCACCAATTGGTCAACCGCCAAACTCTTCTCAAGGAAGTGGAAGTGGAAATCAACAACAACAACAACAGCAAAGCACGAGCTCATCGTCAGCAAATTCAATCGGCTCACCATCGGGCACGGGCATAATGACGATGCTTCATCCGCCATTGGATTTATCTCCACCTCCGCGACCAGATTTCGGTCGTGAAGGTCGTTCAATAAAACTACGTGCAAATCATTTTTCAATTCGTATCCCGCCGATCATCATTCAACACTACGAACTCAACATTCAACCGGACAAATGTCCGAAACGTGTCAATCGAGAAATCATCGATACCATGGTCAATAAATTTCAGAATATTTTCAACACACAACATCCAGCGTTCGATGGCAAACGAAATCTTTATACGAAAGATCCGCTGCCATTCGGTCGCGAACGTATCGAGTTGGAAGTTACGTTGCCTGGTCCAGGCGAAGGTCGAGATCGTTGTTTTAAAGTTCAAATAAAATGGGCCGCGCAAGTTAGTCTCGGCAATCTGCAGGAAGCTCTGCAAGGCAACGGACCGCCCGTTTCGATGGAAGCTGTCTCAGCTCTCGACGTGATCATGCGGCATTTACCGAGTATGAAGTAAGTAAACGACTCAATTCAATCAAGAAAACAGACTCTCATTTTCTTTTCCGATCGATGTAGAATCGACAGGTTAGACTTTCCGCTTAAATCTCTTGACACGAATCCGAAGAAAAAAAAAAACGTTTCGAAATTTAATTACGAACTGCTTTCGTTTAGATATACGCCCGTTGGTCGATCGTTTTTCTCGCCACCGGACATTCAATACAATCCGTTGGGCGGCGGTCGTGAGGTTTGGTTCGGTTTTCATCAATCGGTTCGTCCGTCCTACTGGCGAATGTCGTTGAATATCGACGTTAGCGCAACGGCATTCTACAAATCGCAGCCTGTTATCGATTTTATGTGCGAAGTTTTAGACATTCGAGATATTCAAGAGCAACGACGACCGCTCAACGACGCACAACGAGTGAAATTCACCAAGGAAATCAAAGGTTTGAAGATCGAAATCACACATTGCGGAAATATGAAGCGAAAATACCGAGTTTGCAACGTCACACGCAAACCCGCTCAATACCAAACGTACGACTAAACCCCCGAAGGCAAAAGATTTCAATTCAAGAGTTTTTTGCTTTTAGTTTTCCGCTTCAACTTGAAAATGGACAAACTGTCGAATGTACGGTCGCGAAATATTTCTACGAAAAACATCATATGAAATTACAATACCCGCATTTGCCCTGTTTGCAAGTCGGTCAAGAACAAAAACACACTTATTTACCTCTCGAAGTAAAACAAAAACGAATATTTATTGATTTATTTTGTGTTTCCATAGGTTTGTAATATCGTACCCGGACAACGATGCATCAAAAAGCTAACTGATATGCAGACATCTACGATGATTAAAGTACGTCATTGCTTTTCCTCGTTCATTTTTCTTTGTTATTTTCGAGCACGAGAGGATAGAATATCAAACTTGAGATCGTTCCTATCTATGCTATTTATAGAGTCAACAAGAATTACCACAGGTAATGAAAAACAAAACAAAAAACATTTCTTCTACACATTTGTGTGCACTTGTGCTGGATTCGCGTGCGCGAACATTAAAGCCATTTGAGTACACGCGTATAAAATCTATAACCGCTGTTTGTTTGGGATTAAAAACCGACAATAAACTTCAACCAATCTAGAATTTCGAGTATAACATAGATAGGAACGAATGACAAAACCAAAGCAAATGAATTCTTCTGTTGTGTTGCAGTTTTTTTTTCGTGATTTTGATTGACTTTGATTTCGTCTAGGCAACGGCACGATCAGCACCGGACCGAGAAAAGGAAATCAACAACCTCGTAAGTTCGAAATTTGTCATCGAGAGAAATCAGATTCGATGTTTTTCGTTTTCCAGGTACGAAAAGCGGAGTTCAATAATGATGTTTATGTGACTCATTTCGGAATTAATATTTTAACGAATATGACGGAAGTCATGGGCCGAGTTCTGACCGCTCCGAAGATTCAATACGGCGGACGAACGAAGATCGTCGTCACGCCGAATCAAGGCGTTTGGGACATGCGTGGAAAACAATTTCACACGGGCATCGAAATTCGAACATGGGCTATCGCGTGTTTCGCTCCTCAACGCAGCTGCAACGAAGCTGCACTTCGAACGTTTACTCAACAATTACAACGAATATCGAACGACGCCGGCATGCCGATCGTCGGCCAACCGTGTTTCTGCAAATACGCAACGGGCATCGAGCAAGTCGAGCCGATGTTTAAGTTTCTGAAAACAACCTACAACGGCCTTCAGCTCATTGTCGTCGTTCTGCCAGGCAAAACACCGGTCTACGCCGAAGTCAAGCGTGTCGGCGACACGTTAATCGGCCTGGCCACTCAATGTGTTCAAGCGAAAAACGTCAACAAAACAACACCGCAAACACTGTCGAATTTATGTTTAAAAATCAACGTGAAATTAGGCGGCGTGAACAACATTCTCGTGCCGAATATTCGACCGATCAGCGTCTTTCGCGAGCCTGTTATCTTCATCGGCGCCGATGTAACGCATCCGCCAGCTGGCGATCGATCGAAACCGTCGATCGCCGCTGTCGTTGCGTCGATGGACGCGCATCCATCGCGATACGCGGCCACCGTTCGCATCCAAATGCATCGGCACGAAGTCATCGCCGAATTATCGACGATGGTTCGCGAACTACTCATTCAATTCTACAAATCGACGCGTTTCAAGCCCGCACGCATCATTCTCTATCGAGACGGCGTGAGCGAAGGACAATTCGCTCATGTACTCGCTCATGAACTGATGGCCGTACGTGAGGCGTGCGTTCGATTGGAAGCATCGTATCAGCCGGGAATTACATTTATTGTCGTTCAGAAACGACATCATACGCGTTTATTCTGTGCGGATAAAAAGGAACAGGTAGGACATTTTGTCGTGTTGTTGTTCGAGAAACCTGAATAACTCACTTTTTCGGTACACAAATATGTCGAGGGAAGAAAAATAAATGTAAAACAAGAAATTGCGTCTTTGCTTTTTCGTTCTTTTTTTTTCTGTGTACTTCAGGTAGCGCGAAACCTTACTTCTATTTAACATAGATTAAAAGATAACAGTGCATAAAAAAGCCCTTTTTTTTCATGTCGTTCGAACGAAAAAGTACATTGATGATTTGCGTTTTTGTTTAGTGTGGCAAAAGTGGAAACATCCCTCCAGGTACAACAGTCGATGTTGCCATCACACATCCGACTGAATACGATTTCTATTTGTGTTCACATGCGGGCATTCAAGGTACATCTCGACCATCGCATTATCACGTTCTCTGGGACGATAATAACTTCTCATCGGACGAACTTCAAGCATTAACCTATCAACTTTGTCATACTTATGTCAGATGTACACGTTCAGTATCGATCCCAGCGCCGGCTTATTACGCTCATTTAGTTGCATTTCGTGCACGATATCATTTGATCGAAAGAGAACCTGAAAGGTACATTTATTTACTTTGCATCGATGTGCATCGGTCTTCTTTTGTGTTTGCCCCCTTTTTTGTTTAGTAATGAAGGTTCGCATCAATCATCCAATGGTGATTCAAGTAGTCAACAACAAGTTCAATTGAGTCGAGCGATAACCGTACATCCGGATTCGGCTCAAGTCATGTACTTTGCTTAGAAACCAAAAAAAAACAATATAGACAAACAAAAAGACGAAACGATTTCTCTCTCTCCGAATATAGACACATTTATACATATATCTTGCTCATATTCCTCCATCTATTTAACTTGTCATCATTCTCTTTTTTTTCTGCTAGATCAATTTTCTCTCTGTTTTATCTCAATAGATCAATTTAATGTTTTTTTTCTCTTCATTTGTCGCGCAATTCTCTCTATCTCTTTTGTCTCTCGTCCACAATTTTGATCTCCTTTCGCTCTTTTTTAAATGTATATACATACATACATACATACATACATATTCTTATTCACTTGTTCCTTAGTTGTAGTTTGAATTCACAACAGTGCAATTAATTCCTTTATACGCATACACACATTTTTTTGTCTTCTAAACAGTGTAGAAGCAGTGATTGACTAACTAGATCGTGTGCTGTGTATGTATAAATCGGAAATTAATCGCAATAATGAATGATTATTAAACTACCATCAAAACATATATATATATTCTCTTTCCTTTTTAAAAACAAGAACGTTCTTTTTGTTTGTTTATTTGTGTGTGTGTGTGTGTGTTCGTCTGTTTCTTCATTCTTTTTACTAATGCTATCTTATACTTTTCGTACATCAAACTTATTTCCGAATGACAACAAGCAACTGGTAGTCGTTGGCGCTTTTTCTATTATTATTAAAATACAATTTCAATGATTCATCAAGGAAAATAACGAACGCAAATCAAGAGAAAAACAAATTTCTATGTGTGTATGTTTGTAGACAAGAATAAAAGGACAATATTCTTTACATTTTGTGTGCGTGCGTTGGTTTGTCGCAAAATGAATTTATGTGAATGTGCCTCTTTCTTTTTCGTTTTCTTCTTCTTTTTTTTTTTATCATTTTCGTTGTTGTTCTGATAACAAAGCGTATAAATGATATTCCTAATTGACTTATTTAAACATTGTATATCGAATTTTTCAACAGCAACTTCGCTTAAAAGTCGACTAACTTCTCAACATACTAATTGGTTTAGCTGAAAGAACGAGAACTTTTTTACGTGAGACAAAAAAAAACGTCCCCATAACCTTTCCTTCGTTCTCTTTCTACTATAAATACATTCGAGAGTAATCGATAAACTACATTTTTCTCATTGGCTTATTTCTTTGGTGAATACAGAAAAAAAAGAAGAAGAAGAAGACGAAGACGAAGAAGGAATATGTAAGAGAAAAAAACTCAACGATGATTCAGATTTGTTTGACATGTTATAATTACAACAAAAGAAAAACAAGGATTGTGTAAGCAAAGGTAATTTCAAAGAATGGGCAATTAATCTTCAATACAGAAAATATTGCGTAGGACGTCAGTAGACGATATAATATTTGACAGAATAGATTTATATTTTGTCACCAAGAACGACAAACTGTACGACAGAGAGGAAGAACATCGTTTACTGCGTAACTTGTACTTTTCTCTTCAATCGCTTATAAGTCATCAAGTAGGAGACACGCTCGTTCTTCATCCAGTGAAAATTATATCGTATAAATATGCCTCCGTCATGATTTTTCTCCGCAGCTTACGATGCAAAAAAAATATTAGGAAAAGAAAAACAAGTTAGGAGAATAAAGAAAGAGTGGATCATAGATTTTGCAGTGTAATTCAATGTTTTGTCTTTTGCCATCTGATTGAGACCGTTATCTTGATAAAATATTTACTCAAACGAAGGTTCGACCATTTTAGTGTTAAACATTAGCCTTTTCTTTCCGACATAGATCGAGAAACGATCACGTGTTCGATGCATGTGGGTAGAATGGTACCCACGAACCTTGAAACAAACTGTAACGCGCATGGTCCTCAACCTCGTCGTTTTTTCCCTTTTCTCTTCGTTGTATTTTCTTTCTCTTTTCATGTTTTTTTTTACTACTATTCTCTCTTTCTCTCTTGTTTAACTACGTCTTTTCATCATCTATTTGTCTATCGTCATTTTTTTTCTCTTGCGTGCGCTGTCTGTCTCTCGTTCTTCCTCGCTCTGTGTCTTCGCATTTTAAAGCTACTTTTCTTTCGTTTCTGTGTGTGCGTATGTTTTTCGGTTACTTGAAAGTTTGCATTTTTTGTCCTCATCTTTCGATGCACCGATTTCTTGCGTTCGAAAATTCTGATTATTGACTGAAGTAAATGATGTTGTATTCAGTCTTACGTGCTGAAAGGAAAAAGAGTATTGTATGTTTTTTTTTCTCTTGAAAGAGAGAAAAAATATATATAGGGCATGTGGGTACTCGTCTACCAATGCATTAATGTCCTTGTCGTTCTTTCTGTTATATAAGCGCATATAGTTTTCTCCGTTCGCTCGTTTTTTCTTCGTCTTCGTATTCTTCTTCTTCTACTTCTCTATTTCTCTTCTTTTCTCGTTTTTCTATCACTTCGTCTACAATAATGTCGATTACAAGATGCGAATTGCAATAAAAATAGAAAAAAAATTCTATTCATTTGACCGACATTCCCGTTTCATTATCGAATCGTACTTTCAGTTCCTTTTTTTTGTCTTTCAGATATCAAACTAAATCGTAAAAATAAAACAAAGTTATACGAATTTCATTCATCATGATGATGGAAGCACAACCAGTCATTACACTCGAAGAAGAAGAAGAAGAAGAAAATTCGAATTCGAATCCCGATCAAGAATTAAGTACATCACCAAGTTCAGGGAAAGTTAAACGAACACGACTAACATTTCCATTTGGCGCATGGTAATAGAAGAGTTTAAACAAAAAACTAATCAATTATATCTATTGAATTCTAGTCGAGTATGTTCTGATTCGGCTACAGGTATTCACTATGGGATAGCCACATGCGAAGGATGCAAGGTAGGGTCGTATTTTACGTACAGATTATGGCGACCTTAAAAACACAATTTAATGCACTTTTTCGTTTCTCTAGGGCTTTTTCAAACGAAGTATCCTGAGAAAAGAAAAATATCGTTGCTATTTCGACAATACATGTCTTATCAACGTAACGAATCGAAATCGTTGCAAAGCTTGTCGATTCCGTCGATGTATCGACGAGGGGATGTCTGTCGATGGTAAACAATCCGATGACTGATCGATTCTTTTCATAAGTTTGCGTTTTTTTTTAAAAACAGGAGTAAAAATGGGCCGTATTCCTAAATTAGTCAAAGAACGAGCATTGAAAGAATTAAAAGAACAACAAATGAAACAAGAAGAACAAGAAGCGGCTGCCGGAAATGAAGCACACATACGAACAGCATCATGTTCGTCAACATCGGACCGTAGTGTTGAAAACTATGATCCAAATGGTATGGAAACTGGTAGGAAATCTTTTGATTTGAAAATACAAAACTATAGTTTTGTTTCTTTTGAAATAGATTTTGTTGAACGAGAAACACCACCATTTACTCAATCAAATGATCGAACAATAAAAAACTCCGTCGAAAAATCGATGCGCGAAATGAAAGAAGAAACAACAGCAACAACACCTACAGCCGACTCAGCAAATGGTCCGATCTATCTTCCAGATGATTTTACTTTTAACGAAAGCGAAGGCTTAACCGAACAGTTAACTGGCTTCTTAAAACCGGATCTATTACAAACAGTCGAAAGTCTTGCCGCTAAATCTCAATTAAATTCGTTTTGTGATTTAAATGCAGATGATATTGTTTTGATTCGGTAAGATTTTTTCTTTTTCTCGTGTTAGAATATTTGTGTTTTTTTTTTTGTCGTTTTCAGTTATATCAGTTGGTGTGCATATAATACCTACTGTCAACGTTCGAAACGTCTTAAACAATTAGTGTCTCGGATGAATTTTATGATTGAAAACAACATTCGACAATATCCAGGTGATCAAGGAACGTTAGCTGATTACCATCGTGGTATCGAATGTAAGACACAATCTTCAAGAGACGTTAACCTGTTTAAATATTAATCTATTTTCTTTTTTGCTTTAGTGTCTTGTCAAGTCTACGTTCCGGCATTTATTAATTATATTCAAGAGGTAGGTCGGAAGTGACGAACGTGTTTCTCGTTATATAGTCGTTTTGTTTTGTTTTTTATTCCAGTTACCTGGTTTCAAAAACCTAGAAATCAATTCACTACGAAGATTGACCACTCGTCGATCATTCGACTGGCATTTAGTAAGTCGAAACAATGATTCATAAGATATTTATTTCGATATTTTCTTTTCTTTTCAAGCTTAAATATCATGAATTGTATAATGACAATGGTCAATCGTATTTTCTTACTCCAAATTTTTTTCAAACAACACGTCAATGGATGGATAAATTTCACGGCAGTGAATTATCCGATGGTATCTTTCATTTCTGTCGTAGTCTACGTAAACTTCAATTGAGTGAAAATGAATTTGCATTGGTTTTACCATTGCATATGTGTTATCATGGTAAGATTCGATGAAATTTCGAGTTGAATAACAAAAAATTCAAATGATACATCTGATCTAGATTCTTCAATGCAAGATAGACAATTAGTTAAAATGCTACGGACATGCTATTTCCATGCACTTTACAGGGAATTATGTCAAAATCGTGGAGAACCTCAAGCAAAACTAATGTGCAGTAAAATAACTCAGGTAAACGAAGAAATTTTTTTAGTTTTTATTCTAATGACGGTCGTTTAGACTTTGGAATATCTGGTTCCAATTGCGGAATTATACGAACGAGAAGCTGCTTCTCGTGTTTTATTAGGTAGACTTTTAATAATAATAATAATAATAATAAATATATTTCTATTTTAATTTCTTTTCTTTTGTTTTTCATTCTAGTGTAATATTAATGTACAAAGTCCTCCCATGATGATCTCAAATAAGAAGAAGAAGAACGGAAAAAAGAGAACTTCTTTCTTTGGATGTTGTTGTTAACTCTCTTTCTCTCTCTCTTTCTCTTTTTTTTTACAGTATTGTCATTTCATTTTGCTTTATGCTCTTTTTTTTCAATGTTTTCGGAAAAAACAGTGATACATGATGTGTTTATTCCGGTTAAATAAAGCGTTTGTTTTTTTTTCTTGCACTTCTCTGGATAAATTCAAACTTGAATTTGTAATCGAGCATAAAAAATGCAATGAATTGATGTCTGATTATGAATGACCACTTAACGATCACCGCCGTACTTATTCAAAGTTACTGTATTAAAACGTCCTGACATTTTACCTGCAACAAAAGAAGTAGGCTTCTAAAAATACTTTTAGCAAACAATACACACGAGAAAAGAAAAAGAACCGACAGTACATTATTTTTTCATTTATTGCCTGAAATAAATAAATAATATGTATGCATGTATGCATGTATATCACATTAATGAACAACAATGAAAAAATGTATGCATAGAAGAATGTTTATTTGTCGAGTGCTTTTTCATTTTTACTTTGGAATTTATTTCTCGAACGATTTCAGCAAATGTATCATTGACATTAATCGACAGTTTAGCGGACGTTTCAATATATGGACACATCCATGATTGAGCTAGAGCGAGTGCATCATCGGGTGTAACTTGCCGTTGGACGGATGCATCACATTTATTTCCAATGAGACATATGGGCACATTATCTGTACCTTTGACACGAAGGATTTGTTCGCGTATTGTTCGAATATCGAGAAATGATTGCCATGATGTTAGACTAAATACAACGAGAAAGCCACGACCATTTTTTATGTAAAGATCACGCATAGATGCGAACTGTTCGGTACCTATGAAGGACAAAACAGCAGACAAAAAAACAAATATTTTTCTTTTTTGTCAGAAGTATTTTTCTATTTACCAGCCGTATCGAGAATTTCTAAATATGCCGGTTCACCGTCGACTTCAATTTCTTTTCGATAAAAATCCTAAGGACAAAAAACATGAATGAATGAATGAATGAATGAATCCCTTCATTCGACATACTTCGATAGTTGGATCGTATTTTTCGACGAATTTCAAATGACAAAATTGAACGGTCAATGCTGATTTGCCAACTCCGCCTGGTCCAAGTACGACTACTTTGTATTCTTTCATTTGTACAGCTTAGCCAACGGTTGCCGCTGCGCTGAGACCAATCAAGGCAAGTTGATCATCGAGTATTATTGACAAAAAATCTTACTTATTTAATCAAAATAGAAGAAAGAAAGAAAAAGAAAAGAACAATCTCGAAGAAAAAATTTTCGATGAGAAAATGCCGAAAAAAGTTCCGATCATCTATTTGCTTTTCTTGCACGTTTTTTCTCGTGTGTCTCTCTCTCTCTCTCTCTCTTTTTCGATTTATTCTCACGTATTTGATTGTACAAGATTATAAGTAGTCCTTTAACTGTTGAATAACAACTCCAAACAAAAAAAAATAGAGCAAAAAAAATTCGAAAAGATCATTGTATAGATTCTCATGAAATCAAAAGGAAATTTTTATTCATTAAAAAACGAAACAATATCATTGAAGTATATACAAGCCCTTTTGTGAATACGGTTGTACGCACATATGTATATATACGTACGTATATATCTTGGTGTTGACCTGATCGATGCAAGCATATGCGCTTATATATGCCGAAATGTGTTGTGTAATATCAGTGTCGTCTAATCTTTCTAACAGTCAGGCAAGCAACCGAGAGATCATTCATCAAATTGAATATCGTTCATAGTACAATTGGCAATCAGCAGAAATATTCAACATATTCGATTTCTATCCCTCATCATTTGTCGTCAAGTTCTGTTCTGTTGTTGTTGCTGCTGCTGCTGATTATTATTATTCTATGCATATGCATTCAATCCATTGATATTTGAATATGCTTCTAATCGTTTTATCTTACATTTTGTACTTGAAAGTTGCTGATAATATAATACTTTCATGTGCATGTTTTCTTTTCGTCCTCCCTTTCTTTCGTATTTATTTACATGTTCATTTCGTATGGCAAAGATTTAATTTGAAGACGACATGCTTTGTCTGAATAGAAAAGTGAAACCTTGAGGCTAGTTGATTGATCGTATCATCTTCTTAATATAATTTCTTTTTCGTTGAATTAACTAGTACACTCATAAATCATAATATAAAAGTTAATTGAGGAAGAAACAATGATATCTATTTTCTCTTTCTTTATGCGAATAGAATTTCCGAAGAAGAAGAAAAATAAAAAAAAACGGAAATTATTAAAAATTTTTGTTCTCATTTGCTATTGTATATTGTAGAAGAACAAAATACAGGAAGATAATTTGATATTTTATAATTGGATATAGAACAAAAAAGAAATTAGAACAGTTTCTTTTTTTGAAAAATACAAGAAAAAAGAGAAGAAAAGAAATGAAATGCACTCGTTCGTTATCCGAGTCAATCCTAATAAATGAAATCGTTCTTCATTGTGTTCATGTGCGTGATCTGATTTGAATTTCTTTTTTGATAGTGTGTCAGTGTGCATATCTCGCACAGTAGGATGATTGCAATCGAAGGTTCCCTATAGAGCCTCTTCAACTAACAGTAGTAACCTCGTCGTCATCATTAGTGTTTCGACGGTCGATCTCTCTCGTCGTTGGTGTAGCTAAGAAAATCGTCTTGTTGCTATCGTCATTTTCTTCTTCTTCTACTACAACTACTCGTTTTTTTTCTTCTTTCTATTTTCTCTCGTATTTCGATAGGTTTTTCTTTCTTCTTGTTCTGTGAAATGAGACGACTGACAAGCATGAAAAATCTTCTGAGTAGGCTATTCTCCACATCTTCGATAGAAACACGCGAATATTGATGAGTCTGTTGGATGTGCAAAGCGGGAAAACGAGCGAGAAATAAATCTCGACGATGATAAGAATGCGCAACAAGGACGAATATTGAGAGAAGCAAATATTTCCATATACTTCTTCTTTCATTGAGAAAATATCTGTATATGTATGTGTGTATAAGAAAGAGAGAGAGAGAAAGGAGGAGAGAGAGGGAGCGAGGAAGAGAACGATTAGTATTGCGAGCGATGTGAACTTCAGCTCGATTTATATTGCTTTGATTCTTAGCAAAGTCTTGGGTGTAGGTTGATTTTTTTTGTCTTCTGGCAATCATTAACGGATAGTCTTTTACTTCTTAAATGCTTTGTCTTTGTGTTGTGTCTTCTGCCTCCTCTTCCTCCTCCTTATCCATCTCTTCTTCTTCGTCTTCTATTGATCATCAATATAACCTTGATGGAAAGCAGTTGGCTTAATAGAATACAAATCATAACTTAATAAGATATCGACAGGTTTGATCATTTCTTTTGTTTTGTTATACTAGATGAATTTGATTCGAATACGAAGACATTTTGTTTCTGTTTCAAATCAGGATCAACATGAATCCGAGTAAGTCAAAGACTAATATTTGATCATTTATAATCAAATCAACGACAATTCTTATCTTTTCCGTTAGAACGAATTGAATTAGCTTAAAAGAAAAAAGAAAGAAATCTAATTGTCCTCGATGGATATCAAATATTCGATGTTCAATAGTAAAAATCTGTCTACGTACTAAAAAAGTGATGCACAACACAAAACATGCTCTTTATTATTGTTATTTATTTATGGGATTTTATTATTATTCTAACATCTGCCGTTGCCGGTCAACAACATATTCAATCTCAAACGTTTGACATAACAATTGGTAATTGTACACAACGAGCAATCGTTGACAGTTGGCGGATAATTAATCTAAATCTTTTATTCTGTTATTTAGGTGGTGTGTTTACAGATCGAGACGAAGGCACCGAAAGTCAGAGTATGGAAAATATATTTAAATATGCAATTTTTCATTATAATCGATTGGCTAAAGAAGCACATAATCTTTCATTTAAAATACGTCTTAAAGAAGAAACATTGAATTTAATTGCAGCTGATTCAGCCGTGCAAACTGTTCATGATGGTTTGACAAAATTGATTTGCTAAAGGACAAGAAAAACAAAACAGATGTCTATTTCTATTTTTTAACTAGTATGTTCACTTGTAAATCAACGTCGTGTTCAAGGTATATTCGGTCCACCCTATCCTGAAATAGCTACACTTGTTCATTCGATATGTTATCATGTCGATATACCATTTATAAATGTTTGTTCATTATGTTATGATGCCGAAAGTGCCGATGAAAATCCTACTGAAGATATCGATTTAGCTCATCGTCGTGATCGAATGTCGATTAATCTCTATCCATCGAATCAAGATCTCAATCATGCCTTTCATAATCTTACACATAAACTACAATGGACGAAATTTCTTATTATCTACGACATGGATTCAGGTTTAACACGTTTACAAAAACTGCTCAATGATCCAGGTATTAATCATACTGATATACTTGTTCGACAATTTACACATTATAAAGATCGAAGTGTACTTATTGATGCAATTGGACGAGGCATATACAATATTATTTTGGATTTAAATGATCATAATACACGAACAATATTGAAAATGGCTTTACAAATGGGAATGATCAATTCCGATTATCATTTTGTTCTAACGACATTAGTAAAAATAATTGATGCGCGCGCGCGAGAGAGAGAGACAACTTAATCTCTTTTCTTTTCGTTTCTTGTAGAATATCGATACATTCGATCTTGAAGATTATAAATATAATTATGTTAATCTAACTGCTTATCGTTTATTCAATCGACGAGATGCTCGTGTACAAATGGCAATGGAATCATTTTTTGTTTTTAAAACATTGTCAAATAATGAAAGCAATCGACGATTATTTACCGTAAATAAACATCGACGATTTTGAAGTTCGTATTTGCTTGCATATTTTCTTTTCATCTCTATAGACTTCAGTTGCATTATGGGCCGATGCAGTGCTTGCATTTGCTTATGCCTATGATAAGTTAGTCGCTTCTCAAGTTCGTCTCGGCATGGATCTTATTCGACCGAATATATCTTGTGATGAAGGTCGTGGTTGGTCTTTAGGAATTGAATTGTTAACAAAATTTCATCAAGTAGAATTTCAAAAACAGTCATTCGAAACGAAGAAAGCAAAGAGAAAACTTGAATTTAGATTTCATTCGATGGAATTACTGGTCGAGTTCAATTCACACCGAATGGTGAACGAACTGGTTTCGAACTTGATATTGTTCATCTAGCCGAAGCAGGACTATCGAAAGTAAAAATCGACTTGTGCATTGTTTTGCTCTCATTCTTGAAATCAAAATTATTTAGATTGGCTCGTGGACACGTGATCGAGGTGCAAATTTTACGATCATACCAAGCACTCGTGGAGGCCTATTCAATACGACATTAATTGTCACGACAATTCTTGTAAATTTTTTTGTTTTTTGGTCAAAATTGCAAAGTTTTCATCAAATTTTTGTTTCGATTTTTGAAGGAAGATCCATATATAATGCATAAAAATAATCATAGTCTAGCAGATTTTATTCATACAAATTATACAAACGATATTTTCGAAGGTTTTTGTGTTGATTTACTCGAGGAACTATCTCGAGCTCTGAAATTTACCTATAAAATCAAGCCGATACTCGGTTCGAGATACGACGATATGGTTGATGAAGTTCGAACTAAAGTAAATCCAAAGAAAGACATTTTCTTCGATTCAATTGACTTTTTTTTTGTTATTACTTCTAGAGAGCTGATTTAGCCGTTGCACCATTGACAAGTAAAGAAACCTTTTGATTATACAAAAACGACAATAGTTTGTTTTTGCGATTAGTTAATTATGCACGTGAAAAACAGATTGATTTTACGAAACCATTTCTTAGTTTGGGTATAGCCATTCTCTTCAAAGTTCCTACGCCGGAAAAAGCTGGTCTATTCAGTTTCCTGAGTCCACTTTCACTCGAAATTTGGGTACAATTTCAAACAACAAAAAAAAAAGATTCTTTGTTTTATACTCTCAATATTTCTCTCGTAGATTTACACATTTGCTGCTATTTTTACCGTTAGTTTTATACTTCTCGTTATTGCTCGATGCTCGCCCGATGAATGGAAAAATCCGTATCCGTGTGATACTGAATACGATATACTCGAGAATCGTTTTACTGTTAGTAATACACTTTGGTTTTCGATTGGCACACTGATGCAGCAAGGTTCGGATGTTAGTCCATCGGCGATTTCGACTCGACTTGTATCGGGTATATGGTGGTTTTTTACATTGATCTTAATCTCATCGTACACTGCTAACTTGGGTAAAAAACGAACGAAAATCAAAGTTATAAAATTGTTTTTTGTTTTGAAAAATTTTAGCTGCTTTTCTAACTGTCGAAAAATCGATCAATCCAATTGAAAGTGCCGAAGATTTAGCTAAACAAACGAAAATCAAATACGGTGTTGTAGCTGGCGGATCGACCGAACAATTTTTTCGAGTAGAAATCTTTGATTCAATCGAAAGTGTCATTCATTTGATTGTTTTTGTCTCAAGGAATCAAGCATGGGCATCTATCAAACAATGTGGAAATTCATGAGTAACAATCCCGATGTATTCGTGAAAAATAATCAAGAAGGTATCGCACGTGTCAAAGCCGAATCCTACGCCTTTCTTATGGAATCAACATCGATCGAATACACAATTCAACGTGAATGTAATCTTACGCAAATCGGAGGTCTATTGGATAATAAAGGCTATGGAATTGGTTTGCCTGAAGGTGAGATTTGATCGATATTTTTAGAGAGGATAAAAGATTGTTTTTTTTCCTTTTCAAGGAAGTCCATATCGTGAGCGATTCTCGGAGATTATTCTTGACTTACAAGAAAAAGGCGTTGTATGTAAAAGGCATTGAAAAAACAAAGCCATATGAATCTTTTTTGATTAGATCCAAAAGGCCTACAATAAATGGTGGAAGAATAAGGGCACATGTGCATCAGAAAAGAAAAAAGATTCAACAGCTAATGCATTGGGATTGACAAGTGTCGGAGGAATATTTGTAGTACTTCTTGGTAAAAGAGAATATTCTGTCCTATCAAACAGAACAATACGAGAAAAAAATCCTCCTCTTCTTTTACAATTATAGGCGGTGTTTTTCTTTCTCTGATCGTTGCCGTTCTGGAATTTCTATGGCATGCAAGAAGAAATCATGAACATCGACAAGTACGTCTTCCTAATGTCCGTCCTTGATCGAAAACTAATATAAACATTTTTTTTTCTAAGCATTCAATTTGGTGGGAACTAATCAAGGAATTCCGTTTTTCGGTTCAATGTGGTGCTTCAAATCGAAAAGCACTTGTTACGCGTCGTTGTTCGCAATGTACAGTCGATAATAATGATATTGAATTGAATGATTTACCTCAGACTAGCGATCGATCATCAGCCGTATCTTTGTCGACGAATTTACAGTCAACTCGACGTCGGTCGATAGCTGAACGTTCATCTGACGCTGATAAATTCGATACATTACTTATGTTAGCAGCTGAACGAACGAACTATCTCGATGCACGACGGAAAAATTTATACAACGAAAATAATCATCGAAAACATCGACCTTTATCCATTTCACCTCAACGAAAAGATGTGCCACTTCTACTTGTTGAACAACAAAATTCAACTTTTCAAGATAATCCAAACATTCGAGCACATCAAGTTCGATTTTCAATGAATCAAGGTATTCAATGTTCTTTAAATTAATAATTAACTCGAACATTTTTTTTTTCTAGATTCAACACATAATCTCCGAATTCCTCATTATGATGATGACGATCCCAATGCCGCTGATATTTCATCAGGTTCAACTTCATCGACAAATTTTCGTTCTTTCCCACGTGTATCTCGATTGTGATTTGCATTTTGTGTGTTTTCGTGTGTTTGATTTTGTTAATTGTTCTTTTCGCTCTCTCTCTCTCTCTCTCTCTCTCTTTTCTCTTCACTCTTCTTTTTTTTGTACAGTTAAAACGAATAAAAAACATATAGTTAGTATTTCGAAAACAATGACAACAACAATAATTACGAATAATCACCTCAAAAATAGATCAAATTTGTTGTTTTTGAGCCCGAAACTTGAACAAATATTTTTGTTAGATGCTTGTGCAAATATACATATCGATGTGCGTCTATAAAAGAATCGGTGCGATTCGATTTTGTTAATCAGAAAAAAAAGCAGAAGAAATCTTTGATCGTCGATTAAAAAAAACAAAAAATTATTCATGTCTCAATTGCTAAATCGACGTAAATCAAGTTTTAAAGGTATGATTAAACCTTTGCCGGCTATCAAAGATCCAAAAAAAGATTCGTCTGTCGAATTTCGCTGGTCGACAACGGCTGTTCAATATGGTTTCAATGGTAATTCATTTGCTTTCTCAGTTGATCTGGATTCTTCATCCGGGGCATCAACAGGTATATGTCAATCAACTCGAATAAGTCCTTTTATTTAATCACAATTTTTGTTTTTTTTGTGTTACTCAGCTCGAAATTCGACAACAAGTCCAATTCTATTTCCTCAAGACAAATTTCCTGTTCATCTACCGCCCATTCAAACCAATAAAAAAGGGAAAACTAATAATGGAAATTCTTCTCTTGTATTTTTACCAATAACATTATCCTATTCGCAATTGTGCCATCCACCCATGTCAATGAAAACGAGACATTTCGGTAGAAACAATCAATTTTTGCCTCCATTATCGCCGAGAAATGAAGAAAAATACATCCGGCTACCATCATCGCAATTAAGACGTTTACATGTCTCGAATAAATACATGCGCGAGGCGAAAAAAATGTATTTTAATGCTGTTTCCCGTGTTTTTGTGCCACGACGTTCTTTCATAGAAATCGCTTAAAGCGTTTATATATATATTTGTAAAAACTGTTTTTGAATTATAATTCAATCTTTCAAATAAACTAAGTCATGTATTTACAATTGTTCTATCTTTACTTCATCTTCTGTGTATTTAATCATATTGAGATGAATTTATTTGTTTAAAAAAAAAGAGACAAACTAAAACGAGGAAAGAAAATGTATTCAGAGAAGTTTTCTTTCCATTTGAACATATTTGTATAATTTGTGCTGAATAAACTGAAATTTTCTGTTCGTCTTCATTTTGATTGAATAAACAACGATTACTATTATTTCGAATTATAATCGGATCGGTCATTTGAAAACTCTTTAAAAAAACAAAAATCTGTTTCGATTTTCACAAAAAAAAATCGATTCAACTAACAAGACAATGAGATTGATTGGTTGATGTTGATTGAATGAGGAGATATGTCAAGAGTTGATCATCGGATTGCCAATGTCCGAGACAATTATTCGTTTCGATAGTCGATGAAGGTGAGTTTCCAGTAGAAACAGTCAATTGATGCCGTTTTGAACAACCGATTGACATGAAAAAGTTTCGTTTTAAATAATAATCAATATTCGATTGAAATTTCAATTGTCCGAGATGATTTGGACAGTGTGTTGCAAATGATTGAGTATGAAATGTTTGAGAAAAATGATACGAATGTCGAGGAAACTGACATTGATGTTCTCGATTATATGAATAAGTATAAATTTCAAGAATGTTCGAGGTACGTTCGATTAATTGCAAACATTCGATTCTTCGTTGACTAAAAAAACATGTTGAAATGATTCGATTTGAAGAAAAATTCTAAATTACCAATTTGTATATGTTTCAACTTGATAGACCGAATTCTTCACTCGATCAGAATCGACGAATTTTTGACAAGAAAAACGTTTATTTAGCGTTTTAATTTCAATATTTTGATCGTTGATAGTCATTTCTATCGATCGATTTAATGAAAACCAAATCATCGATTGATATTTACTCGGAAATCGACACGATGATTCATTAAAATGTCGATGTCGAAATGAAAGTTTTAATTTAATTGACATATGTTGAGAATCTAAATCTCGACAAGAATCATCTGTAGCCATGTTTAATACCAGTAAATTCGAAGAATGCTGTTGAGTTAAATATTTCTTCAAAACAAAAAACATTCAAATCAGTTTTTCTTTTATCAAATTTTTACAAAACAAGCGTAATGATTGTTCGATTTCGTTAGAATTCGAGTGACGAAATATGTATACTGATTTTCGGACCATGTTCCCACGCAAACACAATGTAGATCTACACAAAAACATTTGAAAAAAAAAGTTCATTTTTTCAAATTTCAATTGATTAACTGAGCGTCGATTGTGATGATGAACAAGCTGGTGAGATATGCAAATGAAATTCTTGTTTATTCGCACACTGACTTAGTGATTGATCACAAAATGAATTATCTTTGATTATCGAATATCGACCTTCAATAGGACATAATTGAGCTTGGGAATTATCTAAAAACATTGAATTTCGAAGAATGTTCATAGAGAATAATTAGTTCGATGTACTTCGATGGAGAGTGTAGAGAACAGCATCGGGCGCAATCAAATTCGAGCATGTTGTTACGTTCAATAGCTCATCGGGATCTTGACATTCGCCTAAAAATCACAATATGCAGATTTTAGAAGAACAAAAAGAAAAAGAGAAATTTTACTTTCACGATATTGAAGAAAATTAATATGTCTTTGAATGAATTTCAAACATCGATTGCAACGTGTAGATCTTCAAGGGAAAAAAGAACCTTTTTTTCTGCACAGAAAAATATTTATTTATTTTCTTTTTTACTGGTCAGAAAACAGGTAATATTCATCAGCTAATTGACCGTCAATACAGAAACCTTTCGTTTGGATATAATCATTTGTTATCTCTATTAATGAATTCATTCCGCGTTGATACCATGAACCGATCCATGCCGTTGGCATTTTACACAACGAGCAAACTAGATAGATAAAAAATAAAACTTTGAAGATTTTTCTTTCTTTTTTTTTCTACAGAATTGCAATCATGTCGAATGTTTTATTTGTACATACTATCGTATTCAATCAAGAGAATATTTAATTTGTTAAACAATCACTTTTTGACTCGATAGTTGATTCTCAAAGATTAAAATAAATCAAACTTTTTTTTGATCTTCGAATGAATTACATCATCTGAATGTGTAACATGTTTTTCTTTATTTGATTAATCGAGAAAAAAAGAATTTCGAAAAAAAACGAAGTCGTCTGAACAGATGGACATTAGTTCATGAATCTGTATACATCTTAATTCATTTTGAATGACAGCTGTTCAGAATATAAACAGTCATTCATATTCATCAAGTCGATCAGTCTAAACACTCGCCTATATCTCATTTTATTTGAATACATACAGAGTGAGATGAATCAACGAAGAATAAAAAGAAAAACAAAACATTTTAAGATGATTTTACCTGAATTGATTTGCAGAAATAGAAGTAAAAATAAATGATAAAATTTTCTCATTCGCAAAGCATTATTGATGATAAATAATAATAATAAGAAGAAGAAGAAAAAAGATGAATGTTAATTGAAAGTGTGTCTTCCGCGTTCGAGATTGTACAATCTTTTCTACAAGTTTGCAGAATGAGAATGAGAATGAATATGCTCGATGGAAAGAAGAAGAAGAGGGAGAAAGAGAAAAGAAAAGAAAAGAACAAAGTGGCACATATATATTAATCGTAGATGATGGAGCCGACAAACAACTGTCTGGACAACGACTAAATGATCTAATCATTGAAAGACATTTTCTCCCTTTCTTTTTTTAATTCTTTATTGTTCAATACTTCTACTAGTCACGTTCGACATTCTTAGACGATTTAACACTGTCAAAAAATGAATAAATCATTATCGAATATAATAAAATAGACAATGTACACCGTTGTCTTGAGGGAGATTTTCTTTCTTTTGTTGTCAAATATTGCGATTTACAGTCGGAAAGAGAAATGAAATTAATTCAGAATAAATCATTTTTATTTCAAATCAGAAATATAATAGAAATCAAACGTATCACAATAATGTTAGTAAAAAGTTAAATGTTAGTAGTAAAACACACTTCACGATATTTTATTTTCATCGGTAAGACGACCACGACCACGACCACGACCAACCCCAGAAGAGACTAATGATTTATTTGGGTCTCTAACTGGACTTGCCGATGCTCGGTTATTTTTATTCTTTTCTGCACTAAAATCAGCAAAGAGTACACATTGTGCTGAGTAAAATAAAAAAATTATTTGCTACAATTCTGTCTCGTGATTTTAATAGACAGGATGCGGTAGAATTATGTTGTCAATAATACTACCGCATTGTTTTATTTACCTATTTTCAGCTTTATTGGGTTCGACAGTCTTTTTGCTTTTCGACGGTGATTGTTCATTTGAATGTTGATTATCGTCCGATTGAGGTTTATGAGCAGACTTTTCTTTCGGTTGAGCTGCTGGTTCATCATCAGTTTTATCCATTGATTTAAATCCAAGTTCTTTCGCTTTTTGAACCCAAGCATCGTAGATATCATCATCTTTGAGAACGAATATGATCGTTTTCATTCGTTGAGCTTTTGAATTCACTGTTTGGAGAGCAACTTCAGCGCCTTCGCTTATAGGCTGTAGTAAATATAGATTTTTTAAATTTATTTTACAAAAAACTATTTGTTTACATACATAACCAAATATACCACAACTAATTGCAGTAAAAGCAATTGTTTCAAGATCATAGATATTCGCTAGTTGAAGTGATGTTTGATAACAAGAAGCTAGATCCTTTTTACATTGATCCGGTGGAGATTTATCATAGATAGGACCAGCTGTATTTATGATATAATGCGTTGTCGGTCGCATATTGTAACTGAGTAAAATACGAGATCGGCCCGTTGGTAAACGTACATCACGATATATCTCCTTGTGAGATTTACATGCGTCGTTAAATTTGCTTCCAGCAGCATTATGAATAGCTCCATCAACTCCCCTGCCACCTAACATACCATCATTTACAGCTGAACGAAAACGAAAAATGAACAGAACATTTATCGTATCACAGTTAAGCAGAACAAAACAAACCATTGACGATAGCATCTACTTTTGTTTGTAGAATATCTCCTTGAATAATATGCAATTCAGTTTGATTGTCGTTGATATAATATCGACGAGTATTTCGAGTTACAGTACTACTACCCCTCGGTTTGAATTCGGAAGCGTCTCTAAAAATGAATACAGTAGATATTTATACGAAAGTAGAAATCGTTTATTTTATTTTACGGATTGAGATTTGTTGTTGTTATTTTGACAGGACTTTCTTGAGTGGGACCATCATTTTCAAAGTCATCATCATAACTAAATTTGATATACGTATGTAATTCACATGATAAAAACAATCTGAAAGTATTACTCTTGACGATGTTCAGGTTGAAGTGGTTGTCTTGATGTTTCGATCACAGTTGATTTTTTAGGTACACTAAACAGTGAAATAATCAGAACTGTGAATGAAAACTGAATTAACTAATATACAAATACGTACTAATCTTCGAATTTGATTTTCGATTTCTTAGTCGTAGCTAGGTGTGTGAAAGTTTGTGTAAATGCTTGCCATACGTCATTATTATATACAACAACTCGAATTTCGTCTAGTTTTTTTCCATTCGACGTGCCAAGAAAGTCTTCGAAAACAGAAAAAGCAAGACTAGCTACTGTTACATGGTCAAAACCCCGATTGCCACATCCAATCGTAGGAAAAGCGACAGATCGAGCATCATTAGCAACAGCAAGTTTCAAGCATGACGAATAATTCTTTTTAATTAAATCATGTGCTCTCTTCTCTTTTCGAAGATATGGTAGTAGTACAAATATATATCCACGATTATTTTTCATCACTTTTCGTGCTTGTTCAGGTTGTAATTCACGACGTATTCTTTTGACCTCTTCTTTTAAATCTTTATCTGCTTTTTGGTTGAACTGGTTGAATATTGCGAAACTAGAAGGATCGCTCTCGTTTGAAGGTGGTGTCGGAATAACTATCAGTTGAACATCATTTTCATCCAAAAGATTGCCTTGTTTCAATAGAATCTTGCATGAATTATAGTTGAAAAGAAGGTCACTATGATTGTCACTATTCGAGTTTGCCATTAATTAATCGATCTAGAAATATGAGACTACTTTCAATTCTATATTCCAAACAGTTTCTCGGGCAACAGAGAGAAATTCAATAAAAAACAAAAACAATAGTATTTTCTCGGAAGAAACATTGCATTTTCCTTTTGTGGGTAAAAAAATTGAGTTTAATAAACAGCACATGCAGTGGTAGTTGGAAAGAACGAACGAGCGAGAGGTTTATTGGTAGAACTCAGAGACATCTATTACAACGTGCAAAAAATCATAGTCGTTTTTTACGTATCTATCTTGATCATTGTGTTCTTATATTCCGTTAAATAAAGTTCCACTGCATTATTTGTTTTTCGATTTATAGTCGAAGGGGCTGTTGCATCTGATGGTTGAACTTGATTATTTCCTCGATGGAAATTAAGAAATATTCGTTTACATTCTTGACGAAAAGCTTTCGATGCAATTAAATGAACGTAAAATGTTAAACATGAATTCACATAAAGCAAAAAATTGAATATAATATAGCGTATGAAATTCTCGATTATAGTCATATTTGCGGTTTTTGGTGTTGAAAGTGTAGCAACAGTATAAAATGAAGCTATCGGAAATGGTGTATTCGAAATCAAATAAAGAATAACTTCACCAATCGCCAGTACAACTAATTGAGAATCACGTTTTTTTATTCGATTCGCCGTCAAATTATTTCTACTATTTGTAAGATGATCGGCACGAACACGAGAACGAATTTGTCTTAGATTTCGAGCAGCTAAAATAGAAAAGACCAACATAATTGTCAGCGGTATGATTGTCACAATAGCTCCATAAATCGTATAGATAACTATATAAAGACCATTGGCACCACATCGTCGACCTGGCATATAAATATTCACTCCAACGAGAATATGACTTGGAATAATAAGCCATACACAAGCGACTATAATCATTGCTTTAACAGCTTTAGCATGTTTATTAAACGAACGAATACGAGTATTCGATGAACATAATGCATATCGATCGATTGAAGCAAAAGCAACACTAAATCGTGACATCATTATTGAAGATTGAAGGAGATACGATCGAAATTTGCAATAGAGAACTGAATAAGATTGCAGATCGTAAGATGAATATGAAGCGTAGATTGTAGGAATGACAGCGAAACAAATTATAAATAAATTGACAATCGAAGTCGAAATTAAATAAACTGAACAGGAATTTTTTCGAAAATGTTTTTGACAAAAGACGATTGCATTCAAAAGATTGCCAACAATACCGAAAATAGCAACTACTGTTAGAACATAATTGGTGAGAATCAATTGTAATGAATTAAAAGTTTCATATAATGACATGATTAAGAGACTAAGAAAGAAGCAAAATTTCCGATCTTCCTCTCAAATAGTTTAGTGAAGTGCAATGCGTTCAAAAAAGAATTTTAGCCATGAGATTAAAAAAAAAACAGGAAAGTCTGTTTTCGACATGATAGAAAAATGTAAAAAAAATTTATTTTCAGATTACATATTATCCACCTACTGGTAGCAATGTACTTTTTGACATGTTTCATATTCTGCCCTCGAAAGAGCCATTTTGCGTCATTTGATATTAATTAACTTTATCAAATGTTAAAAACAATTATTCTCAATGAAATATGATTTCAATGACTTGTCTGCAATGTTTTATTAAAATTACGATTACAATAACAACAATAAAAATCGAATTTCTTCATTTATTTATTGAGCTTCCATTGGATGAAGTTCTATCATATGATGTACGTTTACATTTGATGTTGAACCTGCTGTAAGCTCTGTTTGTATAATACGACTTGGTTTATATATGCGCCAGAATGCTCGTTTACATTCATGACGAAATGCGTGAGACGAGATTAAATGAACATAGAATATTGAACATGAATTCAAATAGATTAAGAAACTCAAGGCAAGATAGCGTATAAAACCTTCTATAGCTACTCGATCAGCATTTTTCGGTGTTGATGTTGTCAATACTGTATAGATTGTATTCAATGGAAATAGAATAGTTGATGTAACATAGATAATCACTTCGCCAATCAAGAGTACAACGAATTGTTTGTCACGTTTTTTTATTTGAACAGTCGAATGAGTTGTTGAATTGGTTGTAGCCGTATTTGGACGTACACGAAAATGAATCTGTCGTAGACCTTGAATAGCTAAACTCGAAAATATAACCATAATCAATAACGGTATAATAGTAACAACTGCTGCGTAAATACTATAGATTAATAAATAAGTTCCATTTGCACCACACCGTTGACCATAGATATTCATGAAGATAAGAATATGACTAGGAATAAGAATCCATAAAATACAAGCTAGAAACATTGCTTTCATAGCTCGATGATGTTGACTAAACGAACGAATATGAACATTTTCTGAACATAGAGCAAATCGATCGATTGAAGCAAGGGCAACACTAAATCTTGATATCATCAGTAAAACATGAACCATATACGAACGAAATTTACAATAAGCAATTGAATATAAAGCAAGATCATAAGATGAGTAAGAAGAATACAAGTTTGGTATCATACCAAAGCAGAGAACTAAGAAATTGAAAACCGAAGTGGAAATAAAATAAACCGAACATGAATTCTTTCGAAGATGTTTTTGCCAGAAGACAATAGTATTCAATAGATTTCCAATAAAACCAAAAGCCAAACATATTGGTAAAACATATCGAGTAAGGACCGTTTGCACGAGAGCAAGAGTTGTGGTTAACGACATTTCATATAGAGAAATTTGCTCTAGACAAGAAATTAAAGTCGGTATATAAGAAAGAGGCGAGTAAAAATGAACGCAAATGAAGTCTAATCTGGCTATGATATCTGACAAAATCCGATAATCGCACTTATAGGTACTTTTCCTTAGAAGATTTAGTTCAATGATCTAAAACCCTCTTAGTGATTTGAAAATCGACAAAATAATATCATAGATATCTATTTAAAGTTCTATATTTCAATTCGAGCCGTCATGTCTGACGCCGAAGTAATAACTGCAAGCAAACTCTAGGCAATGAATTTTAATTTAAAAGTTTTATTATTGAATCAGACCACGTCACGACAGACTTTCCAGGTTAAATATTTCAGTACCTGTAAGTACAATTAGATTTCAAATAATCTTTCAGGGTCAAAATGGCTAATAGTACGATCGTGTCAAACACAATTTTATTAATATACAAATGATTACAACAACAAAACTATTCTATGCATGTGCTTGTTTATATGATGTATCCATTGGATATTTGTTATAAATAATTTGAACTGATTTTTTTACATTTCGTGTTCCTGTTGCTGAATAACTGACATGGCTGATGCGATTTGGTTTATAGAATCTGCAGAATAGAAATTTACATTCTTGTCGAAAAGCTTTCGACGCTACTAAATGGACATAGAATATCGAACATGAATTAACATACAAGAGAAAACTCAATGTTAGATATCGAAGGAAATTTTCGATTGCTACTCGAGTTGCATCTTTCGCTGTCGAAGCTGTTATAGCAACATAAATTGAATAGACCGGAAATAAGACTGTAGAGAAAAAATAAATGATGACTTCACTAACAACAAGAAGAATAAATTGAATATCACGTTTTTTAATACGTGCTGTTGATCGATCGTTCGTATGACCAGTTGCTTGAACACGTGAACGAACATGATGTAAATTTCTAATAGCAAAATAAGAGAATATGATCATGATAATCAATGGTAGAGCAGTAACAATAGCTGCATAAATACCATAGATAAATGAATAAACATCTGATCCTCCACATCGCCGAGCAGGCATTTGAATATTTACTTGTATGATCATATGTATCGGTATAATAAGCCAAAGAAGGCATATGACAATCACTAATTTAATGGCTATATGACGTTGATTTAACGAACGTATGGCAGGATTCGATGAACATGCGACAAATCGATCGAATGCAGCAAGAGCAACACTAAATCTTGATATCATCAGTAAAACATGAACCATATACGAACGAAATTTACAATAGGAAACTGAATATGATGCCAGATCATAAGATGAATAAGATGTGTAAACAATAGGAACGATACCGAAAAACATAACTAGAAAATTGAATATTGATGTATTGATGAAATAAATCGAACATGAATTTATTCGAAGATGTTTTTGAGCAAAAACACAAATATTTAATAAATTTCCCATCACACCCAATACAAAACACACGGGTAAACCATATCGAGTTAGACGTGTTTGAATTGAACTTAGTTCAGTAATAATCGACATTGCTAATTTTGGGTATTTCAATCTAGAAGAAACATAAACCTACTAGATCCCAAATATTTTAATATATATGCACTCAGCAGGGCACGTCAAAACAAAATTTTTAATTTATTGAACGTTGCTGAAGTTGATAGTTTAATTAAATCGAAAATCTACGTCATTCATTCGAGACAATACTTTGATATTAACTTAAAAACAGCTTTTTATCCCGAGCTAATAGAATATTCTATCCTTCCTCAATTACGTCAAAGAAATTCTAATTAAAAGTAGGTCCGAAATCCTTAACAGTTCCAGTCAAAAAAATATATTAAAAATATCAGAAATTAAATTTTGTAGAGAATATTTCTAACGTCTCTTTTATAACTGTTCTCTACATCAAATATTAATTGAATTTTAAGTTTACACCCTCTGTTATCAAACATGTTAAGCTCTGCGCCAGTATAATCCGAAAAAAACGATACCAAATGACTTTGACACTTCTTCGTTTCTAATTTTCGGATTAGATTCATGTAGCCGAATGAATTTCCATTCAAGTCATTCGATTGCGACATCTATATGACTCGTTCTTTTTTTTAAATCTCACTTGGAATTAAATTTTCGATTACAACTCGAAATAATATCAACATTCAATTAAACATCGAAGTGATCTTCAAAATAGATACAACATAACATCAAACATTTGTTCATTGGTTGCATCACTCAAATTTACATCATAATTTCCACTCTACTACTTTTGTACTATCATCAATTACGCGAGATTATTTCAGGAGAATTACATATAGGATAAATATGGCATCTGCGAATGGTTTGACGACTACGAATGAAAATGGTATGACACTATCCATTCGATTGATACGCTCGTTTGAACATCGAAATATTCGTCATATAATCTTACGTGCTATTGATTCTTCGGGACAAATGACTGGCAAAGAACTCAAAGAACGACTTCTAACGAGTTTGTTGGACCATGTTTCTCGATGAAACACTGTTTGTTCTTTTGATTTTAGTTATTCCAAGTGAAAAACTACCGCCACCATTCAAATCCTTTGCATTCGGTAAATTAATATTTAACTTATTCATAGAATATTCTTATTCTTGCGATTATTAAGATACACTCAAGATCGAACATTATCCACATCAATCAAAAGTTAGATATTGAGAAAAAAAAAGACAATAAATAAATTCGATTTTCCTCTTATTCAGAGTAATGATGTTGTTATTCGTCGAGACGGCGATGATCGATTAATAATCGCAGATGACAAATGTCTACGTGATTATAATATTGTTGATGGTACTGAAATAGCCTTTTTCAAATATAGTGATTATCAAGTCTATAAGGAAAATCCTGATTTAATCATGGATTGATTTGTTTGTTTGTTTGTTTGTTTTTATAATAAAATCTATCGTACTTAAATCTCTGTGTGCAACAGCTGTTGAGAGGGTTATTTTAGTAGATAAAAATTGTGGTGAAAATTGAAACTATTGTTTGTGAAAAATAAAAAAAGATTTAGTAATCATGGTCACGTTTGGTTTTCATGGAAAAGACGCATCGTTTTTCCGATTGAGATTGACTGTGAATCCGTACGATGTGTGATTGTTGTTGAAGAGTTTCGAAATTTTTCGCAATACCTAAATATTTTCATAGAAGAACACAACAACGACGAAACAAATCAAGAATTACTGTTTAATTGATAGTCAATTTGAGAATCATTTGCGGTCGTCGCATACGAGCAGAGTTCACAGTCTTGAATAGTACATTTTTGTTGTTGAGATTGAGCAAGGATATGATCGAGACTGGTATTGTATTCATCTTGATTACCGACGCATAAACGACCTTTCCAAGCAATACGACCTAATCGAAAAGAGAGCAAAATGATTGATGAGAGAAAAAACGTTACATCTTACGAGCAAAATTGACAATGAAATACGTTGGTACACCGTCAAGCTCAAGTAGTTCGTGAATGGGTTTCGTATTTGTCGGTCCTTGATCTAAAAAGACAGGAAATGTGACTAAGTGAAGAGACGAAATTCAATCATACAATCAGCTGAATCAGGGTCAAAATCAGTAAAGCATTGAATATCTTGATATTCTTGAGTAAATACTTTCATTTGTTCGATATCAAGTTTCTCGCAATTGATTGATATATAATTATACTAAAAATATCCAACAATGAAGCTAAGAATGAAAGTATTCATTTTTTTAATACTTGTGTACGATGCAAGGACGCGTATTTGGAGAAATAATTGAGATGTGCAAGTGATGGAATGCATTGTTTTAAATAGAAAAAGTAAATGCTGATTTTATGTTCCTTATTTGTTGGTGGTAATGAAACGACTTGATTATTTTTGATATCATAAACGGTGATTTCATTGAATTTCAATGACGATTTCAAAAGACCTTGATTAATATTTCGTTTTTGCTGTTTCTCATAGATTAATGTTTGCAAATACGAACAACTAAATAAAACCGTAGAAATACAAGTAATTCTCAATAGAAACCTCGGTAATGTTATGCAGTTATTTTCGAATAGAATATTTTATAATCTCACCTTGTAATTTTAGATTGTTTAGAGAAATGCGCACAGAAAAATGGAAAATGACCAGCTGCTTCAACGAGCATTTCCTTGGACTTTGTGTTGGTGAAATCTTGTGCAACAGAAACAGATAATTTATAGGGATTTTCACGTTGAGGTAACTGAAATGAAGAGAAAGAGAAGAATTCAATTGAAGAACAAATGATTATCTTATTGTTCTACTTCTAATGGAAAATTTTCGACAGTTCCTGGTAAGATTATTGGACTTTCTTTTCCATCGATAAATAATCGATAAGTTTGACCATGTTTAGTCTCTGTTTTCGATTGAATTGTTAATCGAATACGAAGTGCATCTAAATATGTAAGAGTCGAATGTCGATTAAATTTAAATAAAACTAATTAAAAACCAGTTAATTGTGCGAATGTTCGTAAAATATGAGTTAATTGATCTTCACATTTACCAAGAAAACGTGCCGATGTAATACTAAAACAAACAACAACAATCATCATCATCACCATCTATTTTCTTCTTGTTACTTGTCACGGATTTTAATCAATTTATAGGCCATATGTGATAATTGTTCTCTTTGTTCGTAATTCGCATATGTATAAGTTAATACTGGTGCTACGGAATCTCGTCCACATTCGACAAGTTTCGGTTTAAGACACATGGATTTCTTGGAATTAGCTAATTTTATTTCCAAAATATAATAATAAACACCGACGGACATATCTTTTATCCAAACTTGTCGACAATCGGGCGAATTAGGACCGATTTTATGTAGCAAACGTTGTTTTGAATCGAACAGATGAAGCTATTGAAAAGAACAACAAAAATATTGAATCCTATTCGAAAGAAAAATCTAATCAAACAAACAATATAGGATTGAATATTTCCATCATTGATCGAAGTCGAATCTCCCCAACAAATCATCAATTGTTCACATCCATTGATGAATACATGATGCTCAGGAATTGTCACACCTGGCCAGAGAACAGTCACAGGTATCGATGCAGCGACTTTTCCATTTTTAAGATTCATCTTTATTCAAAATCGATCGATAAGTTAAATCTTATTTCTCCTGAACAACATCTTTCTCACTTCAATTTGAAATAGATATCGTCCACCGAGTTCACCATCATTGACAACGAATGAATTGATATCAGATGGTAAAACTGCAATTGTGTCTCCGTTGCTATTCAATCTATATGATTGTACATCAACTGAATGAATTTCGTTTGGTTTCTCCCATTCGAGATGAACAAAATCCGGTGATGTTTTTCTAGAAAAATTGCAAAATATTCGATTCGATTTTTCTTCGTTTTCTTCTTCTCACAGCACACGAAGTATTGGTATTTGTTCTGTAGCTTTCGTTTGAATTTGTGCTGGTTGACTCGTTGCTAAAATTCGTTTACAACTATCAATTGTACAAACATGTACTTCGTATAAATGTCCGTTTTGAATTTTTCGTAGAATTGCATTATCTTGTTTCTTTGAAACACGTTCAACTTGACTCTACGATTGAAAAGAAAACACTAATCTTATAATCTCGTTTGTCTTTGGGTTAATTTCTACTTCATTCGTATTCAAACTTTTGTAATGTATAACACATTGTCGAGCATTTCGATGTCGAGGTAATTGACTCCAATCAACGAATAGATTTCCATTTGAAAGAAGTTTCAAGAGGATTTTAGAATTCATCATATGACTTTGTTGTTTTGTTGCTATTTGCCTGATTGAAAACAAGCAACAAATGTTCCTCTCGTTTTTTTCTTTTTCTACTATGTACACGAAGGAGAACAAAAGAAATCGAGAAAAGAAAATATTTCTTTTGCTTGGCAGCAAAATTCTCGTTTTTTTTTAAGTTCACGAGCAAAAACACGTCGATCAAATTGATTATTTTCTTATTTTTGGTCAACAGAAGATATTAACCTTGAATGAATCGAATAATCGTGTTTTTTGTCAATATTAAAAAAAATAACAACAACAAGAAAAACTCGTTGATAAAAAAGTATATATTTTCATCGGAGTTCTTTTTATTGTAGACATTTACGGCGGTTCTCTTTCTTTTTTTCTTTCTGTTAAATATTTTGAATAAAAAATAAATTTGACGATTGTATATTGCCATACGTCATTATCATAAACGTTCTTTTCTTTTTGTCCTTCTATGTCTCCTATTTCTCGTCACGCATTGCTTACAAGTAGAAAGAAGAAGAAGAAGAAGAAAAAACGACGACACTTTGCATTTTTGTGAAACATCGTTGACGAGAGAGAGAGAAAAAGCAAAAAAAACAACAGCAAATTATATTCTTCATTTTAATGATGACAAAAATACGATCGTAATTTGCAAATCATTTTTTCAGTAAGATTTTTCAATGTCTAACCTTGTAGGATGGGACCAGATGTTCCAATTTGATTTAACCTTGGTTGGAAAATAGTGAGAAAGGGAGAGAGAGAGAGGAATCGAACAAAATAAGTTTTCGTTGACATTCATTAGTCTAGCAACCATTGAAGAGAGAGAGAGAAAAGAAAAACAAAACTTAGTTTAATTAAAAAGAAAGGAAACACTTTCTAAAACGTTCTTCTATTTCTAGTTGTGCAATTCGATAATGACGGAAAGTTACTTAACAACAGATATTATTGTGATTATTGTGTTAGTCGTTGTTTTAATCGTCATCGGTCTATGTGCATTTTTTGTTCACTTTTATTGGACTAAAATTGGTGTTGCCGAAATTTGGAACACAACACGATGGAGTTCAGTACGAAGTTCTGTTTATCGAACATTTCAACGTTTTAGTCAAGGTAGCTCAACAAAATTCGTTTCCGATACAGGTCTCGATGAAGTTGCCGTCTACAATGACCGTGCTATTGATGTACCTTATGAGAAATCATCTCGAGCCAATCCAAAGATAACTTCTTATGTCACCCCAGCAAATCGACCGGAACATAAGCCAATTTCAACTCTATCTGATAATAATCCTGTGAGATATACTTACGCAAATGCTCAGAATACATATGGATATAATGATCTTGCTTCGACAATACAAAAACAACGGTTTTAAACGCAAATGCTCGGTGATCAATACCATATGCAAGAGTCTTTCGGTGATATTCAATAATATATCGATTTTTCTTCTTATTACTATTATTATTATTAATATATTCTTCTGTTTTTGCTTCTCAATACTAAAAACCAAAATAAAATGTTGTTCTGAGTTTTGTACCTTTATTTTCTGTTTATGTGAGAACACAACAAAAGAAACACTGTTATTCATCTGGAGTCACATTCAACGGTGGAGGAGGTGAACGCGTAAGTTGACTTTGTCGGTCAGCAGTGACGAACGATTCGTCGAGATATCGTAAACCATTACACGGTCGGCCAGTCAATGGATCTTTAATTTTTCCTAATTCGTAAACAATTTGACTAATTTCATATCGTTCCAATGGATAACGACATTCGAGTGTTGGTCGTTTTTTTAATAGAACAATATCGCCAACTTTTGTTTGTTCTTTTTTATCAAATGCTTTATAATCAATTCCTAAAATCCAAAATCGAAAGATTTTCATTCGACAACAATCTCAAAAAACGAATCGACTTACGTTGATTGAAAAACATATCGAATTTATTGTCGAGTTTCATTTGTAGAACTCGAACGATTGCAGTTGTCGAATTACTTTTGGTTAGAACACGACCAATTAACAAACTCGAAAGTGTTGAGATTTGTGCTGCCATAGGATACTAAAAAAAACTCTTCTCTATCTGAAAAACAAACAAACAGATCCAACGAGATTTTATATTCGAATATTTGGATCAATATTTAGTCGAATTTTTTGATTCTGTTTTCGATCGCGACTATAATTCGACAACGGATGCCAATTACTCGTCGAATTTTCGACTGATTTTGAGATTATCAACGATGTTTTATTTTCTTGTTCATCACTTTCATCTACATCTTGCTCTTCATTATTATACATATCGAATTCACTCATCCAATATCTTCTCTCACGTCGTTCGGCATAAGCATCAGCTGATGTCCAATTTTTTCGTTGTTTTTCCAATGTTAAATAACGTCGAAATTCATCATCGAATGATTCATATGCCAACGAATCAACAAACGCTTGATAATCATCTTTACGTAGTAGATTATTCGTTGTACGTTTCAAAAATGTCGATAAACTCGTACTAAATATATCGAGAAGGCTAATATTCAAATCACGTTGAACAACATATTGTTCTTCACGTCGAACACGTTTAAATAAACCAGCTCGATAAACGAATAGATATCGTTGACGTATATGATCGATGGAATGAGCAAGAGCACCGGACTCGACGATGTCACGTGTCGATGCAAATAACATAATGCGAAAATAGTTAATTTTATAATCGAGTTCGGACCAATTTTCGCTGAACAATTGTTTATGTGTTCGAACTAATTTCGAAATTTCACGTTTTGTAAAATAACACATGAGAACATCGAAACGTTCGCGAAGATAATCGAATTCGTATCGAATTATATTCGGATCGTTCGATACTAAAATCGAACGTGTTGTTGAATCGAACTTTAATTTTAATAAATTGTCAAATGATTGTTTTAATTTTTCAATTGCAAGTATATCTTTATCAGCTGACGGAAGATTTGTTAGAAAACAAATAACATCTATCGGTTGTAAACCGTACGAGCCAAGTACCGAAACGAGATCATAGAATTCTTTCGATGACCAATTCTCAAATGATTTTATTAAATGTTGATATACTTCAGTTGTTAATGGCGTTTTTATCGAATCGGATAGATATTGAATGAGACGATTGTTAAATGACGGTGAATCTTGAACAGTCAAATCATCCATCGTCATTTCAAGCCAATTATGTCGAACTACAGGTGTTGCAGAGGTAATAAACTTTTTTTTCGATGCAACACATCGAATCAATTGAATATTTACTGACAATCGACATCTCAATGAAAGATATGTGAACATATCTGAAAGGAAATTTTTTTTTTCGATCAATGAATAAAATAGTGTTGTTTTCTTTTTCTCTTTGTGTATCCATATGTGTACTTTTTTTTGTTGTTGAAAGAAGAAGACAAAAAAAATAAAAGAATGCTACATTGAACAAAGCGAAAGAAAAAAAAATCGATTGAATCGAGCACAAAAAAGAAACGTGGACGAAAAGATAAATGAGCTATTGCTGTTTTAATTGAAGTTCTAACGATATTCGTTTATCAATTAAATCAGTTAACCGATCTTCCCAATGTTTAAGTTGCTTTTTTAATGTGGAATTTCGTGCTCGAAGTTGACTCAACGCTGTATCGTACTGTTCACTCGTTGAATTCGAATTGACTATCGATGATAGTTCATCGAGAGTTTCAGTTTGAACTAAATCACGCATTTGACTCAGAAGAAGATGAACATCCGTTGTTTGATGTGGCGTTGATGTTATCGTCGATTGTGTTCGATTGTATAGATACGGTGTTGTATTTGTTGATGAATTTGGATTCGAATTTCGTTGAGGTGTTTCAATTAGATGAGTATTTCGTGGCGGTAGAACTGGTTGACAAGAATTCGTATCGATCGAAGCCGTACGACCGGGTCCACGCGGTGGAGGTGGTGGCGGTTTACTTGTCGGTACAGTCGGCAGAGAAAGACGAACAGCAACAGGCGCTACAATTCGATGATTATCGACAACTGGCTGAGCATAGGTAAATTGTTTCGGTGAATCTGTTGTTGCCTGAAAATTAGCCCAATTCTCATTTGTTGTCATTGCATCGGATAAATCGATTAATGGTGTGAATGGTTGTAATTGTAATGGTAAATCATCTGGCAATTGAAAACCATTTAAACGTAGAACAACAAGATGCATAGCTGTACAAAATTCGCCGAGAGATAATGCACCATCATGATTGACATCGGATAGATTCCAAATTTGCGATAGTTCACTTGTTGGTAGATTTGAACGTTCGAAAAATTCTTTGGCTATTTGACCTAGAAGATTTTAAAATGAAGAAAAAAACACACAAATCAATAAACAAATCTGAATTTACCATTGATAAGTTTAGTTGTATCCTTCTGTAGATTTTGAAATTGTTTCGTATAATATTCTCTTTGAACGGTATTGATCGTCCATGGATCTTCATCTAGGCCATGTTCGTTTTCTTCTTCATCATCAGATGCTAATGATGATGAATCTTGTTCACTTGAGCTTTCATCATCGTTGCCATGATGTCCGTTTGTTGTCTTCGTTAAATACATGATCCAATCTTTTTTCAATGCCGATGGTTGATATGTTTGGTTAATTGTATCATGTAAACGAGATGTAACCAGACCTTTGCCTTCATCATCCGATTCATTGTAAGATAAATGTTGAATACTATCTGATTGAGAACTTAAAATAGATATTGTATCAACATCTAAACGTGGATGAACATCACCGAGAGATATCGATGAATGTTGAACGCTGACGCCATTACTGGACGTCATTATGATTTCTATTCTACGAGTGTTTTTTTTCTCCTTTAAATTGGCTCTGTTCACCGGTGTTCGAAAAAAGAAGAATAGAAATCTGAAAAAGATTTAGAAAATAATAGCAAACTTTTCAAGACAAACGATGAATCATTGTATCGAGTCGTTTTATCAAATCATTACTAACTCATGGCCGCATTTCTAGTCGTTTTCGATCTCAACCGTCCTCTATCAAAGAACTATTCACTTCTGATTGGTTACAAATTTGCCTACCATAAGTGTATTATCTTGAGAGACTACCACAAAAAGAAAAAGAAACAATACGTTTAACCTGGGATTTTATTTATACTTTTCATCTTTTTCTCAGTCAATAAAAAACGACTCAAAATAGACTAAAACATTTTTATCCTTCGGCATAACAACGACAAAAATAAATAAATCACCTAAGAGATCGTTGCATTCGTATATTAGTGTCATATTATTTTTATGGTTACTTCCATTTACTGTTTATTAGTCAAGACGTCAAAATATATATACACTATTTTCATTCCCTACGATGCATGTGATTATTTGTCACGCATCAATTCTTTTTTTTTCTTCTCGTCAATGACGTACTTGAGTTTAATGCAGAAAAAAAGTTTATTTACAAAAAGAACAGTTCAATTGTGGGTTAACATTGTGTTTGTGACCAACGTGGAATCAAAGTGGTTCCAGTGATTTCATAACAAAAATCGTACATAGCCGTTGCAAAATTTTGAACAAAGATACTCTTGTAAACCGCAATAAACGCAAGTGATTTACATTCCAAACGGTTCCAAACTGCATCGATTGGCACATTCATGGATCGACATTGAGCAACAGGAAATAAACCTGTATCATCATAATGAATCTGAAATCCGTAGCGTAGCGTTCGAGATTCCAGATAGCATTTAGCTAGATAAGCTCCATTATTACAGATACGTACAGCACCATGAGCTGTATGGAGAATACCTACAATTAATGATGTAAGAAAAAAAAATATCGAAAACTTGTGGGCAAATTCTTACTGAGAATAAGAAAGAGAAAGATGATGGAAGATTTCAACATTGCTGTATACAGTATAAATTTGTTATGAAATGAAAAACGAAGAACCTTGCATTGTTGATTCCATCATCTCAATTAGAAGTTTATTCTATACGATCAGATCGAATTTCACTCATCGCTCGAAAACGAATATACGTAATAGATAAAGTAAATGAACTGTGCTTTGAGAACATATTGTATCACTTCATCGTTTAGAGTTATTTTTGTATTCAATGGAAATTTTTTAAAAAAATGTGTTATTATTTGTCACGCATCAAAGCGTTTTAGTCGTCATCAATGACGTCGTCTAATTTATTACAGAAAAAAAATATTTACAACATTATTAATTAGCACTGTGTTTGTGACCAACGTGGAATCAAAGTAGTTCCAGTGATTTTATAACAAAAGTCATACATAGCTGTAGCAAAATTTTGAACAAAGATACGCTTGTAAACTGCGATAAATGCGAGTGATTTACATTCCAAACGGTTCCAAACTGCATCGATTGGCACATTCATGGATCGACATTGAGCAACAGGAAATAAACCTGTATCATCATAATGAATCTGAAATCCGTAGCGTAGCGTTCGAGATTCCAGATAGCATTTAGCTAGATAAGCTCCATTATTACAAATACGTACAGCACCATGAGTTATATCGAGGATACCTGTAAATAATGATGCAAGAGCAATGTTGAAAACTTGCGCAAATTCTTACTGAGAATAAGAAAGAGAAAGGTGATGAAAAATTTCAACATAGTTGTGTACAATACAAAATTGTTATGAAATGGAAAAAAGAAGAACCTTGTATTGTTGATTCCATCATCCCAATTAGAAGTTTGTTCTATACGATCAGATCGAATTTCATTCAGCGGTCAATAGTGAACACACGTAACAGACAAAATTTGTACTAATATGAGTCATATTGATATTATTATTCGTGTTATGACACAACATATACACATGAGTTACGAAATTACCGATAAGATTCGTCGAAAAAAGATTTGTCCTAGTCACAGTTTCTGTATTACATCATATAATTACGAATACGATAAAAAAGTAAAGTAGATATGATTTTTCTCCAGACAAAAAAAAAGCGAAAATATTTAGAATGTCGATCGATGAACCTTTATCAGCTGATCACTTAGAAACATGTATAAAAGTTCTTTCAAGTTTTAATTCAAATGTTAAGTATCCATTACTTGAAACCGAACAGTTCGATACTCTTCGACATTTAATACATGACCTATTTCATTTACGAAAGAAACTCAAGAAAAAAAATCGTCAAGATGAACGTGCCAAGATTAAATCTATAGATAAAAACACGAAGAATTCATGTTTACTTCGTGCTGGTCGTGCTGAAAAACTTCAACAACTTCAATTACAACAAATTCTCGTGCCTGACGGTACGGTCGAAATCAAGCCAACGCATCCATCAATTGAACATAAATCATCGTTTTCATTTCAACGATTACAGGAACGACGTCCATGTTACATATGTAAACTCAATTACCGTACGTTACATTTCTTCTACGATTCACTTTGTCCATCTTGTGCTCAATTCAATTTCGAAAAACGTGTGCAAACAACTGATCTATCGAATCATGTTGCATTAGTAACCGGTGCTCGAGTCAAAATTGGCTATCGAATTCTTCTGAAACTTCTTCATGCCAATTGTTTCGTCATTGCTACAACTCGTTTTCCTATGGATCTTCTCAATCGTCTATCCAAAGAACACAATTTTGATCAATGGAAAACTCGAATACATGTATACGGTATTGATTTTCGTTTTCCATATCTAATCGAAATATTCACGCAAATGATTATCAATAAATATGATCGATTGGATTTTCTCATCAATAATGCTTGTCAAACCATTCAACGTCCGAAAGAATTCTATCAACATTTAATAGCTAATGAACGATTGAATAATTATTCGAATCTATCGATTGAACATCAAGAAATTCTCGATGGTAATCGACAATTCTACCAGCAATTATGTCCTGAACAAGCAATTGCATATTCATCTCAATCGTCGAGCACAACTACGAATGAAATTTGCCCGAAAATATATTTCGATGTCAATCAACAACCGATTGACTTTCGTTCAACAAATTCTTGGATGTTACGTTTAAATGATCTGTCAGCAAATGAAATCAACGAAGTCCTAACAATTAATACACTGGCACCATTCATTCTTAATAGTAAATTAAAAGTTCTCATGTCTGATAAACACCCTGAACCGAACGGAATTAAGTTTATTATTAATGTTTCGGCTATGGAAGGTTCGTTTTCACGTCGAAATAAAACCGATAAACATCCGCATACGAATGCGGCTAAAGCTGCTTTGAATATGATGACACGTACATCAGCTAGTGACTATCAAAAATCGAATATCTACATGGTTTCAGTCGATACCGGTTGGATAAACGATGAAAAACCATTGGAGAGAGCATATAAATCAATGATACATCGAGATTTTCAAACTCCGCTCGATGAAGAAGATGCAGCTGCGCGTGTTCTCGATCCAATCATTTCAACTTATCAACAACTTTCTCAAGGTAAAACAAATATCAACATTCCATACGGTTGCTTTTTAAAAGACTATCAACAATGTGATTGGTAACTGAAAACGTTTCGTCAAGGTTCAGAAGCAAATATTCTATTTTTTTTATTATCAAATAAACATATTAAATTTCTGATACAATATTTTTTTGTTGTGAATAAGCAAACTACGAGAATACTAAAAAAAAAACATAAACTATTTATCACTCCAAGCCATAATAACTTTATTAAATGCAACGAAGATGCCCTTGTTCGGTTTACTAGAAATTGAAAGTAGTTCGAAAAGAATTTTTAAAAACGAAATTACCATTGAAAAAATCTTTGATCCTGATAAACTCCATCGTGTTTACTCTCTATATTGAATGAATGAGAAATATTTCCAAATTTTCTATTCGAAATCAAATCTACCTTCATCTTCTAACTCTAATCCAAGATATTGTTCTCTCTTGTCGGGCAACAAGCCAATGTACTTCACAGTTCCTTTACTTATTTTACCGCCTGGCCGTGAGAATTTTACAACATCATTCAAATGAATCTCATTGACGGATGTCGGAGCATATGGTCGACGAGGACTAAAAATAGCAAAACGAACTTGTCATTTCTTTTTTTACTGTCAAGGTTAATAATTTTCAATTTACCTAATTATTTCTGTTGTTCGTCGAATAAGTCGCGAATCAATACCATCGAATTGTCGACGTGATTGATGTTGTATATCATTAGCATAGACAGTAGAAATTGAATCATCGATTTCATCATCATAATTTGTTATATCTAATGAAGATACATTGAAAAAAAAGACAGACAAAAATACGTCAAAAATTACGAATGGATGGTATCAGAGAATGTTCAGAGGGTTTTATGTGTGATTCTTGTAATTGACAGATACCTTCTTTTTCTGTAAATCGAGCGCTTCTGATTGAACGTGAATATAATTGTGGATCGATTGATTTCGATCGAACAACAATCGGTTGAGGTTGATCATGAGTTTCATTTGAATTTGGTTTTCGTTCGACTAATTTACTTTTCGATGATTTTTGTAATTGAAGATTTTCTTCGAAAAGTTCGTTATTTTTCTGTTTCAACATTCTGATAAAAATAGAAAGATAAACAACAAGATTTGTTCGAGAAGAAATCAATTCGATTCTACTTGATATCATTTCGTAGTGCATTGAATTCTTGATAGAATAACGCATCATTTTTCTTTTTTTCTTCGTGGATTTTCACTTGTAATTCTTCATTATCTGTTCTCAATTGATGAATAATTCGTTCGGTTTGCTGAGCATTTTGTTTGAATTTTTCATTTTCAATCAAGAGAATTTTCATTTGTTTTTCCATTGTTTCTTGAAAATACAACGAAGTTTATAGTTGATAGAAAGAAATTTAGCATTTCAACAAACTTAATTTCTTTTCGGAAACTTCTTTTTGTTGTAATGTCATCTCATCGATTTGATAAGTACGTGTTTGTTGTTGAAGTTTAGAAATTAAATCATGAGATGAACGTAATTCATTTTGAAGAACTTCTCTCTCACGACGAAATGAATCCATTTCGGACGTGGCCTATTTTCATTTAAAACGTAAAAAAAACAAAAATCAACTCAAGATGATCTTACGTGAGGATTTTGAGATTTAAATAATCGATTTTCCATTTGTAATTCTTGAATTTCTTTTCTTAAATGAAGAATATCTAATTCTTTTTCTTTTAATTCATGTCGAAGACTCGACGCATCTCCATCGATTGGAATAAACTAGAAGAAAAAAGATTTTATCAGATTCTTATTTTTATGATCAATTTTACATCGAGATTATCTGAACTAGTTTTCGTTGTTTTCGTCAGATAATTATTTAAACTCTCGGATGATCGATGTTCGTCTTGAATAGGCGAAGCCAATCGTTTGATGATCGAATCGAGCCGATTTCGACGATCATCCGTTGTAAAACGTTCACGAAATTTTCCTGTTTGAATTTCAATTTTATTCAACGAACCTGGTAAACTCGAATAAATCGAATTGTACGAAGGTGTATCGACAAGATCTTCGATAACTTCATGATAATTCGAACGTCGATCTAATCGAATCGACATCTGAAAATCGAATTGAAATAAAGTTTGCTGTTTTCTGTAACCTTCGTTTTTCAATGAAACGATGGTGTTTAGATTTTGATTAAAAGATTAATAATAAATCCGTTGTTGAGAGATGTTTATGTTTGAACGAGATTGTTATAACATCAATTCTTACAATCTGAATGACAGACTTCTATTGACATAAAACGGAATATGTAATGACATTTTTTTTCCTTTCTCTTTCCTCTCGTCACATCGAACACCGTCAAACAATATTCTAAACCACCTTTTTTTGTCACGTCGAACGTCTCGGTTTCTTCGACAACAACTGTTCAATAAAGTCAAATCGATAGATGCCGTTAGATACCAACACAAAAGCCGATAATAAATCGATAATATCATTTATTATTCTTTTGCAGATAAAAATTCAAAGAAAGAAAGAACGAACAAAAGCAAATAATCAATCATATGTGCACTTTAAATTACGATAGATACTATATATAAATAGAAATTCAATCGATAGCTAATATAATGTACGCAAAAGCGCGTACTGATTGACCCTGGAAGGAAATGATGAGTGCAAAATAAGGGAAGATATATATCTCGCAGGGAGAAATGTATTTCAACAAAAACATATTGATTGCCCGAGTGTAGAGAAGCTTGGAGTAGAATTCTGTTGTTCTACATTCTATGAGAAGAAATATCAAAAGAGCATTGAGTTGAAAACGTGTTTACGATGTATGTAGACCTGGAAAAATTTGTTTTCAAAGTAGTGACAACCCGACTTAAGGAACGTCAACTCTTTGAACTGACACAGATGTGGTTTTGAGCGAGAATTAAATTGAAAAAGAAAATAGTTCATTGTGTGTTGTTACAAACTACGTTTTTTTTTTATATATTTATATAAAGCAGAGTAACTGAACAAAACAAAAAAAAATGTAATAATATGACCATGACGGAAAAATCTATAGTCTACATAAAGTTTTTTTTTAAAAAACAAATTTCATGAACACAAAAGAAATGTACATTATGGATAAATACCGAGAAATATTGGTGACTAGACACATCGAGACATGTGTATGTGTATAAAAGTATCTTATTTTACAAGTTTGCAGCCAAGCTGTTGTGCAGCTAAAGCAACACAAACACCATTTCGACATGACTCGCAACCATGATGTTGTCCTTTTGGATTACCAAATCGTCGATGATGATTCGATTTAACTGATGTAACTAAATCTGGTTGAATTTGTTCTTGAACAATAACGAAAACATTTTTCATTACACGACAAACTTCTTCCGGATACCATAATGGTGAACATAACATGCTGCATTGATCACAATTTTGCGTGAATAATTTGAAATAAAGCATATGCGAATTAATATCATAGAAAAATGAGATTTGTCCACGCATCGATGTCCAACAATGACCGCAATGTTCACATTCGAAACGAACTTTAGCTATTTCGACATCACATGATGTATCCGGTGGTAAACGGCATGAACCATCTGTGCCTAATGGCATGAGAACCCATTGATCCGATGGAAAATATCGGCCGAATGTAAGTTGAAATTCAGCATGAAACACTAAGCACATGTCGGAACAGAATTCTTTTTTGCAATCATCGGATAATGTCGATGCTAATTCATAATCTTCTTCGGGTACAGTTTGTACAGGCGATGAACGTGTTGAAACTGTCGTTTCGGAAAAACCAGATTCATCATCGGTTGCGACTGTACTTCTTCGTTTTTTGTATGATAATAGATCATCTTTCAATGGATATTCTTCAACTTGAATACCATCATCAGCTGCAATTTTCGATGCAAACTGTTCAATTGATTGAGTATCATTTGTAATAATGTCGACTTCACGAACCATTTTTTGTTATTTGAATGTAAATAAATTCGAATGTTGTGCCTTTTTATAGTGAATATTGTGCTTGTGTACTGGCTGTCCTTCTTCGCGTTTGTTTTTTTTCTCCGTTCTGCACCACTTTATATATACCGCATAAGCCCTTGTCGACGTTCCTTTAACGTTCTAGATGCGATGAGTCATGCATTGAAAAGTCTCGTGTACATTACATGTGATCATCTTTTTTTCTCTTCGACAATCGATAAAGATAGAACATTCTACTGTAAAGTCGATGAGTAATCAATGACATCAGCCATTCATTCGCTTACAACAAATTCTCACGTGTAAGATCATTGCTGCACTTTACTGAATAACCTTCAATGTGTTTTATTTGTAAGTATATTTACCAAAATATTCCTTCTAAACAACACTCGATGTTTTTTTTCTGTTTCTTCTTTTACATTACGCCTTTCTAACCTAAGAAATATTTTCATCGTTTCTACTCGTTATCAGTCTCCGTTCGCATTTAATCGAGTACAAGGTTCAAACCAATAAAAAACGAAAACAAAACATAGACTAACTAGTACGTTTGACATCTGATGAAAGATTATTGAGGACCAAAGTTATTCTATTCTGATTATCATCATACTATTTTTCATATCCTGTGTTGTAATTAAAACTAATTTCGAATGGAAATAATAAATTATATTTAATTGATTTATTATTATTTCTCTTCGTATCATTAAATTGCCTCGACGGGGTTGTTGAGAATAAAATAAAATAAGAAAAATATAACACACACACACATATACGTTTGTTTGAAATTTGAATGAATGAATTCTATTACTTGAATATTGACCAATCAAATGCATTTGTTTCTTCAGTCAGTGTCATCATCATCACTATACATATTTGAGATTGTTTACTAGTTGTATTGTTTCTTCAAAGGTAAAATGAAAATTGGAGATTTTCACGTTTTTTTTTCTTGTTTGAACTCAATTTCCTAATCTAGTCTTAGAGGAAACGAATGGATACTTTGTAAGTTTCGGAAAGGACAATCATTTGTTGTATTGTGTTGTAAATATTTGTTCTTCTCGCTTTTTCACTTGATCGAAAACAAAATATCGTTTGATTTTCTTTTATATTCAATAGAAATTCATATTCAATGGAAGATTTAAGTTCATTATTTGCTTCAACTGTTCGAGTGTTTTCTCAAGCATTAATGATCGTAAATAAGATGAATACGTATATATCGTTTTAAATAAACTAGAATTTCTATGAAATTTAGTTTGGAGGTGTCGTACCTTACATTCCTCAATATCTCATTATTCAACGTTCACAAAGTGCCGAAGGTTTTTCGAATTATGTTTGTTTAACATTATTAATTGCGAATATTCTTCGTATTGAATTTTGGTTTGGCAAACATTTTGAGCTGCCACTTTTAGTTCAATCGATAGTCATGATTATTTGCATGCTTGTGATGTTAGAAATATGTATACGTGTCTATTCAAAATCTTTACGTCATCATTTGCCTCTTAATCAACAGAAAGATTTTACTAGTGAACATTCAGAAAAAAGTTTTATTCAATTTCGTAAAGAAGATTTTTGGCGATGGACAAACTTCACGAGTTATCTACAATTTTTATTTGTATTCACACTTTTACTAAGTAAGAAATGAAAAGGAAAATGATCTAGACAAAACAACAAAAACTACTGAATATTTTTCAGGTACGACAACGTGGTTCTTTTTGGATAGTACATTTTATATTGAAACCATTGGATTTCTTGCTGTTTTCTTCGAAGCTCTGTTAGGTACGCCGCAATTCCTACGAAATTATCGATTGAAATCAACCGAAGGCATGAGTGTTAAAATGGTTCTCATGTGGACATCAGGTGATATATTTAAAACAGTCTATTTTCTCGTTCGACATGCTCCAGCACAATTTTGGCTCTGTGGTGCTTTACAAATAAGTATTGACATAGCTATACTTTGTCAAGTAATGATCTATTCGAATAATAATCATCCACGCAAACCATGAGAATCAAACTTTTATCTTCCTCTTTTTTTCTTTCTTGGCATTTTATATATACATATGTATTTGAATAAATAGATGGAGAAGGAATTCAATTTGTTTGTTTGTTGTATGTTGAAGATGAATGAGAGAATTGTTGTTTCATCACCAGGAAAATTAATTCTCGCTGGTGAACATGCAGTTGTTTATGGTAAACGAGCGTTAGTCACAAGTATTGGTTTGAGATTGTACATGGAATTCATTGAAGATACAAACAAACCAACGAAAACAATTGAAATCGATTTTCAAGATACAAATCGAAAGTATTCAATTGATATCGATTGTTTAACAGACTCGAATCCAATTGAAGTTCAAGCCATTTGTTTTATTTACAAACATTTTCAAATGAATAATCATATTCAATTGAATATTCGTTCGGACATTCCAATCGGTGCTGGTTTAGGTTCGAGTGCAGCATTTAGTGTTTGTCTTGTTGGTTGTTTTTATCTTCGAACGAATACACAAATGGATCGTAATGAAATCAATCAATTAGCTTATCAGGTTGAATGTCTTTTTCATGGTACACCCTCGGGTATTGATAATACGATTAGTACATACGGACAATCGCTTGTTTACAGTCGACAAATGCGAACACATACGGATTTTCGTTTGAAAAATTTAGCAATTATCGATACGGGCATACCGAAATCAACGAAACGAATGGTTGAATTAGTACGATCATTTGTTGACAACAATCAACAACAAGCAGAATTAGTTTTGAATGATATTGAAAAATGTGTCGATACACTGATTGAACAACCTGACAAAATCAAAGACATCTTTCAACAAAATCAAAAACTTTTGAAACAATTAGGTGTATCGAACGTTGAAATCGATGAAATCACCGAGAAATTACATGAACATCATCTTGCAGGAAAAATTACAGGTGCTGGCGGTGGTGGTTGTTTAATTGCTTTAGTTGATAGTTTAACTAAACAACAACTAGTAGATTTATTTAAAGAAAATCGAATTAAGGAAGTTTATTTTGTCGAATGTGGAGTCGAAGGTTTACGACAAGAGGAAAAATTTCGTTGAGTTTTTTTTGTTAGCTCTATTTTTATGCGTCTTTAGAAAAAAAGAAACTAAACGTGCAAATCATGACATCATATTGCTTTTCTTTTTCTTGTTCTTGTTTTCTATTGACAACGATTACTTCATTTAATCAATTGAATCATGTCCTTGAAAACGAAATTAGGCAATCTTATTCGATTGACTAGTAATAGTACGAATTCTGAATCATCATTAGCATCGCCTGTTCTCAAAACTCCTTATATTCTCTCGATTGACATCGGTACATCATCGATTCGTGCATATTTATTTTCGAAAACCTTCCAAACGATTTCATCGAGTCAAGTCGAGCAAACAGTTCATTCGCCTGACACACACGCCTACGAATACGAGCCCGAAGAATTCTGGTCGAAATTCGTCGACGTTATCAAAGAAACAATCGATGGAGCTCGACCATTGACGGTCGATGATGTCACTTGTTTAGGGATTTCGACATTGAGAAATTCAGTCATTCTTTGGGATCGACAAACCGGCCAAACTTATTCGAATATTATTCTTTGGAATGATACGCGATCGAGTGCACAAGCTCTATCGACGAATTCATCGTTGACGTGGAAAACTATTCGACATGTTGCCAAATTTATTCATCCAATTGTTCAAACAGCACGTCTTGCAACTTTATCCAATCTCGAATTTCGTACGCAAATGATTGCATTCAAATTACTCTGGTTATTCGAACAGAAACCCTATCTCATCGACTATGCCAATAACAATCGTTTACTATTCGGTTGTATCGAAACATGGATTCTTTGGAAATTAACCAACGGTCAACAACATCTCACCGATGTTTCTTGTGCAAGTTCGACTGGTCTCTACGATCCATTTCAATCGCAATGGTCAACATTACTCTGCAGAAATCTCGGTATTTCAATGAAATTATTACCGAAAATCAAACCAACATTTGGCTATTTCGGACAATGTCATAAGGATTTGTTCGGTGCTGAAATACCTATCACAGCAATCATCGGCGATGTACAAGCCAGCATGTTCGGACAATGTATTTCATTGCCTGGTCAATGTTTATTTACATTAGGTACAGGTGCATTTGTCAATATTTTGACGGGAAAAGTGAGTGCTTGTACAGATGGTATTTATCCACTTGTTGCTCATTCGGATCTATCGAATCCAAATGAAAATATTCATTTTCTTCATGCTTATCATAGTACATGTGCAAATATATTGAATTGGGCACGACAAGCTGAATTATTTCACGATTATTCAGAATTGAATGAGATTTCACTTGATGAAAAATCGTCGAGTGTCTTTTTCCTTCCGGCATTCGATGGTCATGCCAATGATCCACATTGTGGTTCGGGTTTTATCGGTATTAATATTTCGACAAGTCGTCAAGATTTATTACGAGCTGTTCTCGAATCGATTGCATTCATTGTGTCGGAATTGTATCTTTCGATTCGAGCCGATTTCGATCGATATCGTGGCGAGAAAAATTTCAAAAGTCTACGAACAGCTGGCAAAATATCGACTTGTGATTTTATTTGTCAAACAATTGCGAATTTAGTTCAAATACCTATTCAACGTTGTTATGCATTTGATTATGCATCAGGTATTGGCGCAGCATTTCTTGCAGCTTACGGCGCGAGATTAATCGAAGATTATGAAGAATTTGAAAAGATTATAACTGTCGAAACAATTTTTCAACCAAAAAAATCGAATGTTACCGAAGAAAATTTTCACAATTGGAAACGAATGATACCGAGATTTATGAAGTGGTATAAAGATGATGAACATTTGTGATTGTTGTTTTCTTTTTTTTATTAAAGAAAAGAAAAATTCTAATATTCTATTTTTGATATTCGACATGATAGATTCGATTATTTCCGTCTTCTGTAAAGATTAAACTTCCGTCATTGAGAACGAGTAGACCAACTGGTCGTCCGAATGTCTCCGGAATTGAGGAGTTTTTAAGGAATCCGTAAATAAAATCTTCGTAATAGCCCATCGGTCGATTGGTTTCATTATGAAATGGAATGAAAACGATCTTATAGCCTGTTGCATCGTTTGTATTCCACGAACCATGAAAAGCAGCGAATACACCGTTATGGTATCGACTAGGAAATTGTTCACCTGTGTAGAAACACATGTCGAGAACAGCTGAATGTGCTTGAAAGAGAACATCGGGCGTGCTTGTTCGAGAGACGAGATCAGGTCGTTGACTTGTTCCATTGGGAAATGTTCGTCGAGGATCGAGCAAATTCGAATGAAGATAAGCATACGGCCAGCCAAAGAATTGATTTTGTTGAACACGAGTAAAATAATCAGGAACGAGATTATCACCGATTAAATCACGTTCTTGATTACTAACATAGAGTTCACGTGACATAGGATGAAATGCAAGACCAACAGGATTTCGAAGACCAAACGCAAATGTTGAATGATTTGTACCGTCGAGATTCATTTGTTGAATTGATGCTCGAGGTAATTCTTCAATGTCAACATTCGATGCCGAACCAATGGCAACCAGAAGTTGACCGAGCTCAGACGAATAAATAACTGTTCGTGTCCAATGACCGGACTCATCTGTTGGAAAAATTAATTCACCTTGCCCATAGATTCGACAACTTCCACGAATCCATGAATATCGACGTATACCATCGGCATTACCGACATAAAAATATCCATGAGTAAATGTCATTCCAAACGGTTGATTGAGTCCGTTGGATTCGTTGGCAAATGTTTGTCGTCGATCGGGATGTCCATCATTATCTGTATCAGTCAGACATGAGATACGATTAGCACGAGGTTCACTAACGAGAATATCATCTGTTGGAGTATAGATTAAATAACGTGGTGAAATCAAATCAGACATCAGGGATTTTATTGAAAATCCTTGTGGAACAAAGAGACGAGAATTTGTTGGAACAGGTCGAATTTTAGCTCGTCGATCATTTGATCTGGTTGCAAAAGGTGGTGGAAGGTCAGAGAGTTTGATATGAATTGGTTTTGGAACGAAAGTAACATTTTCTGTGAAAATTTCTTGGATATTTACAATTAGTAAATAGATAATACAGATAGATTGGAAGAACATTTTTCGTTTCTCTGTGATCAGTGGTTGGTCATCGAGTCGAATGAATTAATGATATGGTCGATTGACTGACTAAACTAAAACACAATAGATGACTAATACATACCATCTGACCAATTGAATTTCTTACGTTGTAATCGAAACACATTTATTTTAGTTAATGTGTTAGCATTGTTTTAACGGTTTACAATAGATATTGATGCGATCCATATATGTCTCCATAACATTCAAAGAAACCTTACGAAAAGAGATAATATGATTGATTTGGCCATTGAGAGATTATGCGAGACTTAGATATCGTAAAGTTAATATAAGAAAACAGTGAGTATTGAATATTCGAAATTTTTTATTTCATTGGTTGAAAACATTATTTATGAAATGAATAATCGATAAACTTCGGTTCACGTCAGTCGACCAATGAAAGAAAGACATTGACTGCTTCGTTTTATTATAGATATGAGTAATATGACTACATATTTATCACCCAATGTTCGAGAATTATTGTCAAGTGTATCTTCAACAAATGATCATCAAGAAATCAATCAAAATGATCTATCAATCGATCGAATTCGACAATGTTTAACTGTCAATAGTAATCATACTGGAGAAAATGAAATTGATTATCTCAAATCTGTTCGTGAATTGGATCGAGAAATTTTACCAAAAATCGAATATCTTTTCAATAAAATGACGATCGATGAATTTCAATCTTTGTATAACAATGAAAACTATTGCAACTGGTTACAAAATCACAAAGTAAACATATAATTTCTTCATAAGATAATTGTTTCACACAAAAATCAATATAGGATCTATTTCGAATATTTCATCTATTAAAAACAAATCAACTCCATCTAGCTACTCTTCTTCTCACGTGTTTCACTGAACGAAATCTTGGCAATGTATGTAGCACAAAAACGAACTTATTAACTAGAATAAATAGATAAATAAATATTCAGTTACTACTAACAGAAATCACTATGGTGCCCAATCTTCTTCGACAAATTGTCGAATCATCTGCTCTTGCAAAGATTCTCAGTTCGGATTTTACACTTCTTCTACAATTAGTTATTGGTAGTCCAAAATCGATTAACTTGAGAAATGTCTATTGGCATGGATTTATTCAAGAGAATGAAATCTCGTCCAAGTTAGTCTTGCGTCTATCGAATAATATTTAAAACTTTTTCGAATTAGATTTACTTATTTCTTACTCTATTTGTTATTACAAATTGGACCGATGATTCAAGGAAAAACTGTGCCCAATCGACCATTAGTATCATACGAAAGATTTGTGAAACACGATTTTGTTCCTACTGGTATTTAAGAAGATATCTTATTGAATATGATTTGATTTTAATACATATAGATATTTGTTGTTCAAACGCAAGCGTAGCTCTAGAATTAGTGCAAAACAGTCAGTTGATCGATGATGGTCATAAATCATTAATAGTTTCAAGTCTTGATTATTTCTATTCTCAGAAAGAGTAACTTATTGAATTGAAGTTTCTCTCTCGTTCTCTATTTTTTCATAAACTACTTAGATATGGCTTGAGTATGATGTTACTATTGCCAATCTTTGAACATTTATTGAGAAAACTATTCGTCAGAGCAAATCATTGTCCTGAACGTTTGTTAACTGCTGAGGTTTCGTTTAAATTTGTTTATTTTCGATGAAAATATTTTAATTATTTAGTCCACAACATTATTTACAACATTGGATGAAGTGAGATGAGATTATTGAATGAATTCGATATGGAGATCAAAATTTATATTTAGATTCTAACTTGTTGTTTACCTGATGGTACACGAAATTGTCTTTGCGATGAACTTGGTCAAGGTTTTCTAGTAAAAAAAACGAATAAAAGTTTGTTTTTATTCGAAAATAAGAATTTGTTTGTAGAGTCTTTTGGGCGATTTAATAACATTACCAGAAGGTGTTTGTCTTCGATCGAAATTAAGTCACGGAGAAATAGCCTATCAATCACTTTCACAGTCGATTGCTGATGCTCAATTAATACTTTTCTTAGCATTACTCTATCGTTTCGATTCGAATGAAAATAACCACGATAACTATCAACAATCAGTCGTGAATTTTATAAATAATTATCAAGTTTATTATCATCCGATTGCTCTTGCCAAGAATCAGGTTTGACCGATGAAAACTAAGTCTATGAGATTGAAATGTTTTGTTTTTAATAGATCAAACAATGTATCATTGATTTTCAAAAATTACCCGAATGTCCATTGACCGATGAGCCCATTGATTTTCCAATACAATTAACTAAATTCTGGCAATCTTTTGTCACAGATGAACTAATCATAAACAGTCCGATTTCATTTTTGACTATTGATAAATTATTAACCGAAGGAAAGATCGATTTAATTAATCGATATTGTTCTTGTAAAGTTTGTATTACAAAACATTTTTCTAGCAAAAACTCAATATTCTCTGTTGAATAGAAAACAGCATTAGGTTATAATGAGCAATCATTAGTCATTCTTATTCGTCAAATAACTTCTCATATTCGTGGAATTTTTGAAAATATTGAAAATTTTATTCAAACTCGAGGACAAGCGTATCATTCCAAACAATTGCGAGCAAATCAACGTAGTAATTACGAGCGTTTTGAAAATCTGTACATATGGATTCTTCTCTTGAAAATTCCAAACAATCGAATCTTTTCATTTTTTTTCAGTTACGAACCACTTTGTCAAACGATTCTATTTATTTGCCATTTAAATTCATCACTTCTCTATTCATTGGATCATGTTCGATGTGCCGATCTTAAATATTCTTCATTCATAATCAAGTAAATCTGCGTTTATCACCTTCAAAGATTTTTTTTTATGTTTCGTTTATTTTTGCAGATTTCTACGAATTTGGTTGACTTTCTTCGAAAATGCTGTAACTCTTTCTGGCATTACACGTAACCGTTGGGATGAATTAGCTGCTCTAAATTCAACGTCAATCGATAAAGCCGAAAAATCAATTCACAAACTATAGTCATGTATGACGTTGTTTTTGATTTGTTTTTATTACTTCGAGCGAATAAAAATCGATAATAAGTAGTCATTTGAGACGGTGCGTTGTCGATGCAACGAAGCGTGGCAAACGCACAAAATACACGATATCTCTGCGTATAAATACTTTGCATTTTGTTATTTTCGTCATTTCAAAGCAACTATGGATCATACAAATGTCTCTTTTCAACCAGATGTCGATAGAATCTCATTCGATCGATATTCAATGACGTTAACACCCGGTCATGGACGACGAGTGAGTCCAGAAACAGCAAGTTCGAGATCTCCTCAATCAATATCTAGTGAAACAAAACGAAGTTCAACACCGAAACCAGCAACTATCGAAGTTAAATTGGATAATAATAATGATTATTACAATAGTGATGCGTATTATTCAATTGAACGTTTACGTGAACGACGTCGTGGTGAACGTGATGATAATTCACTTTTATCGCATCGTGTACGACGATTTTATAAAGATCAAGATGAATTAATTGCTGATTATGAACGTTTACATAATCGTGGACGACCAGAACAATCGACAAGCGATGAAGCTGAAAAAAAACAACTTGAAAAAACACAAAAATTATCAAAAATTTTCACGAAAGTCTCGCTTGCTGTGAACGTTGTATGTTTTTAAAAGTGAATGAACAATGTTTTGTTTTCACTCATTCATTTTAGTGTTTGCTTATTTTGAAAATAGCCGGTGCTGTTATGTCGAAATCACTTTCTGTCATATCATCCGTCATCGATTCAGCCATTGATTTAACAACATCGGTGATTCTCTTTTGGGCGTGGCGTAAAATTAAAAATCGAGACCGATATCTTTATCCACAAGGTCGAACACGTTTGGAACCGATTGCCATAGTTATACTTTCCGTTATTATGATAGCTGCATCGGTTTTAGTTATTTACGAATCCATAAATACAATTGTTGATAATACCGAATTTTTTACCAAACAAAATACGACAAAAACTCTATCCGAAATCGATATGAGTGCTTTTCCTATTGTTGTTATGGTTGTAACAGCTGTTAGTAAATCAATTTTATTCTTTCTTTGTTATCGAGTCGATACACCGACAATGTCAGCATTGGCTGAAGATCATCGAAATGATGTCTTTTCGAATATCGTCGCACTTTTCTGCGGTTTAATTGGTAAGAAATGAATTTGTTGAATAGTTAGTTTGACTTATTTGAAATTATTTAGGCTCATTTGCATATCGAAATAAAATCAATCAAAAAGCTATTTTCGTCGATCCTATTGGAGCTATTCTCATTTCGATTTATATTATCATTATGTGGATTCGACAAGCACGAGATCAAATTCAACGTTTAACTGGTCATACGGCTGATCCGAAATTTCTTTCTCATATAACTGTAAATAATTATTCTCGAGTCTATCTCCTTATTTAATTCGATCTGTTTTAGTGGTTAACCTATAATCATTCATCAGAAATCGTTAAAATCGATACTGTTCGAGCGTTTTATTTCGGTACATCGTATTTTGTTGAGGTTGATATTGTATTACCTGAAAATATGCCATTAAAAACTGCACATGATATTGGTGAATCTCTTCAAAAGAAAATCGAAGATTTGTCCGAAGTTGAACGCGTATGTTTTCGACGAAATTTCGACTCGAATTTATTATTATTTTTTTTATTATTTAGGCATTTGTGCATATTGATTATGAATCTGATCATAATCCATCGACTGAACATAAAAGTGTCTAGAAACAGCGCATTTTTTTTTCTCGATTTTATTTATGTCTTTTGATATTAATCAAATAAAATTTCTCATCAAAGATATTCTACATGATAAGTTCGATAGAAGTCAATTTGAATACGAACAAATTCGTCAATGGAACGATGAAATTCTCAATGAGATTATCAATCGTCTAACACAAATACAATCGAAACAAATTCATCAACAAATGAAATATATTGCCACGATTATAATCGGAGAGAAAGCCGGTCTACACACGAGTGTATCCTGTTTCTGGGATGGAACAACCGATGGTTGTGTAACTGTGAAATGGGAAAATCAGAATCTTTTTTTGATCGTAACAGTATTCGGTTTAGCAATTTAATTCGAAATCAAACAAAGAGAAAAGAAAACGAACGAATTCATTCTTTTTTCTTGTATTTCAATAGAAAAAAAAATTAACAGCTTCGTTCTCGTCAAGACACCGCTGTTCCTTCTTTTTTTCGTTTGCATGCACTTCTTTCTTATCTTTGATATACACATTCTTTTTTTTTCTTTTCTCTTCATCGTTTATTATTTGTTCACAGTATTTTTGTTGTTGAATCAATGATAGTAAAACATCACTATCATCACTTTCAAAACGAGAAGACAACGAAAGAAAGAGAGAGAAAAAGAGAAACACATTGTTAAGTTTGATAGATACTTCACGAAGAGAAAACGGCTCGTTTTTCGTCGAAAGGTATGTAATGAATAGATACTTGTTCTATATACACATTACATTCGTGTTTATCATTGAAAAAAAAACTCAAGACATGACTTCTCTATCAGGCTACACGTTCTAGATAACTATAGAGATATTGTATCTGCGAATAGGACAAGAAGAAAATTAAACGATGGCACCGAAACCAGTAAATAGACATTTGTTTTTATTGGAAATTCATTCGTTTGTTTTTCTATTCAGGTTGAAGTTACGGTTAAAACGTTAGATGCAGAATATAAAATTTTCATTGACCCAAGTACAACAGGCAAACAACTATTCGATCAAGTTGTCAGTTTGATTGGTCTTCGTGAAATTTGGTTCTTCGGTTTATTATACACTGATTCAAAAGATTTTCCGACTTGGTTAAAATTCGACAAGAAAATTCTAAGTCAAGACATTAAAAAATCTCACGCGATGATATTCAAATTTCGTGCTCGATTTTTTCCTGAAGAAGTTTCCGAAGAATTAATTCAAGATGTAACACAACGACTCTTCTTTCTTCAAGTTCGAGAAGCGATTCTTTTCGATGATATCTATTGTCCACCGGAAACATGCGTTCTACTTGCATCGTATGCTGTTCAAGCGAAATTCAGTGATTATGACGAACAACGACATCGACCAGGTGTTCTAGTCAATGAACGTCTTCTGCCCAAACGTGTTATGGAACAATTTCGATTGTCCGCCGAAGAATGGGAAAAACGAATTGTCAACTGGTGGAAAGAACATCGAGGATTGTCAAAGTAGATTTTTGTTTTCGTTCGAATCATCATTATTATTGCTGTGATTTTCTAATTCAGAGAAGAATCTATGCTTGAATATTTAAAAATTGCACAAGATCTCGAAATGTACGGTGTTAATTATTTCGAAATACGAAATAAGAAAGGAACGAGTTTATATCTTGGTGTCGATGCACTTGGCTTGAATATTTACGATCAACAAGATAAATTAACACCGAAAATCGGCTTTCCATGGAGTGAAATTCGAAATATTTCGTTTAATGATAAGAAATTCATCATTAAGCCCATGGATCGAAAATCTCCGGATTTTATTTTCTACGCATCAAGACTTCGCATCAATCGTCGAATTCTATCTTTATGCATGGGTAATCATGAGTTATACATGCGTCGACGTAAGCCCGATACACCTGAACTTCAACAAATTAAAACACAAGCTCAACAAGAGAAATTAATTCGTGCTCAAGAACGGTGATTCTCAACGATAGAAAAAAAAAAGATTGAAAATAGTTTTTGTTTTTTTTTCAGCGAAAGAATTCAAATTGAAATCGAACGTCGTCGTTTAGTCGAACAAGATAATGAATCAATGAAAAAAAGAGCCGAAGATCTTGAAATAAGTATGCAAGCCATTCGACAAGGTTCGTATAATGTCGAACATGTTTAATCGTTTTGTAATCGATTTAGAAAAACCACCTCGAACATTCGATGAATCCGATGAGGATGAACGTGAGCACATACGCTGCTCGTTGACTGATTTTTTTGCAGATCTATAGAAAAAATTTCATTTGAATACCTTTTTGTTTTTATTTTAGCATTAGACGAACAAAATCGTCTATCACAAGAATTAGATGAAAAACGTCGACAAATCAATGATGCTCAAATTCGTGTACAACAAGAACGTGAAGAAACACGACGTGAAAATCAACAAATGGCCGAGAGACTCGATAATGAACGAAAAGAAAAAGAGAAAATTGTAGGTTAACAATGATAATGGAGTTTTTTTGTTGTCGTTTTCTTATTCAAAAATTCATTTCAGCAATTATGGAAACGAGAAAACCCCGTTTGTTCTTGGGTATAATCCGCACATTAGACACTAGGAGCATGATGAGCACATCGAGATGATCTCGTTGTTTTTGTTTCATTGATTATTTTTTAAGGTCGAAGAAATCGAAAAAACACGTTTATTAGCCGAAGAAAAAACACAAGAGATCCAATTGAAAGAAGACGAAGCCAAACAAATCGAACAGGACCTACTCGAAGCGAAAAGCAGAGTTAGTCGAGCACATATCCACCACCTTCACCGTTTCATCTTTCACTGACAAAACGATAAAAACAAAATTCGATTTATTTTCAGGTTCGTCTCGCACAACAACAATCGAACAGTACCTACGAATACGAAACAGTCGATGAATATAAAGATGCAGTCGATGATGACGATAGTGATGACGATGATGATGACAATCAATCGGCACGTCCTCATGATCGAGCTGTTGAATTAGCAACGAACGAGAATGCATCTCGACATGAAGAAAATCGTACGATTGCAATAACGAAAGATCAAAATATGAAACGAAAACTCGAAGTAATCATATAGCTCATGCTCGATATTTTGCTCGATGATTTGCTGCTCTATCTGTAGGATTTAAAGAATGATTTGGATTTGCTACAAGATTCAGAGAAATTAACTGAAAACGATCGTTTACACGAACAAAATCTTGTAACAGGTCGAGATAAATATAAAACATTGAAAGCTATTCGACAAGGAAATACGAAAAAACGTATCGACGAATTCGAATCGATGTGAACAATTGATATCTATTGACTTTTCTCTCTCTCTCTCTCTCTCTCTCTTCGATTAATCTCATTTATATTCATTTTCAACTTTTTTTTTCTAAATAAAAGCTAATCGATGCTAGCTGCTAGATTTGATTATTTTTCTTAAATATAACTATTTTTTTTTGTTATTCGTTCGTCTAGGAACAACGACAAGATCTTGAAGGTCGAAAACAACGAGAGGATACACGAGAAGATAGAATCTATCGAGAAAATACCGTTGACAAAGGTATTGATAAATACAAAACATTGAAAAAAATCCGTCAAGGAACAGGTAAAACATAATCAACTGCTCGTTCGAATGTACATATTCTTTTTTTTTGATTTAGTCAAACGACGTATTGACGAATTCGAAGCTATGTAAACGAACTATTCACATTGCCGACATTTTCTTTTTGCTTGACAAACTTATTCGACTTATCAATAAAATACATTCGTTGAAATTTTCATCTATTTATTTGACGAGAAGAAATCTTCTCTCTTTACGTTTTTTTTTATACATAGAACAGAAAAAAAAGATATCGAACAGTTAAGTTGATGATGCTTCAAGAATTGCTTCATTGTTGCCAATGTCCCAGTAATGTTCGACGGCATGACGACGAAAATGTTCACGAGCGAAGTTTTCTGTCGGACATTGTTTGAATTTGATTTCACCAAACGCACGATCTTTGACTGTGCCCTGCCAAAGAAGAACACATTTATTTCGATCATTTCCTTGATCGTCATTGTCATCATCTTCATCTACATGACTTTTGATTGTTTTATTCCATTTAATTCGATGGAGTAGTAAATGTCGAAATTTCTTCTGTTGTTTTGGACCGCCTTCGACAACAATGATATTCGTATCTTTACATTGAATGACACAGCCAGTCATTTGCAGTTGTTTACAATTGGTTTCGACTTTGAATCGATGCGCTGGATCGTCGAGATTTTTCACTCGATAGACATATGCATGGACACCATTGGCAATATCTTCGCGAGCTCGTTTACTTTTCTTCTCACGTCGTTGATCGGGCGTGAGTTTTCGTGCTTCATTCGTTTCTTCGTGTGTTCGAACTCGTTGAGCCATTTGATTACGAACATACTGTTCGGCTTTCGTTGGATCTTGAACCGCTTCCGAACCGAGAACACGCATAAGATTCGAAATTTTAACTAGAAAATAAGATTGTTTCAGTGAAATGACAATCGTTTTTTACGATTACCTTTGGGTTCGGGTGCAGGGATAAGACCGAGTCGAATTTTTTCTTGTTCTTCTTTCATACGTTCATTACGATTTTGTCGACGTAATTTCTTTTGTTCATGTTTAGTTAAATGAATTGGTTGTAAAACCGGTTTATTCGATTCGTCTAATCAAAAACATACGAATGGAAAATCAATCGAATTCAACGATATTTTCGAACTTACATGGTGGTTTGAGTTGAATGGGATGTTCGATGAGTTGAGTGATGCCAGTTAACATTGGCATGAAATTCGTAGTCGGCGTAATCGATGAATAACTACGCAAAAAAGTGAATGAAAAATGAAGTGCAAATGAAAATTTACGTACTTATTCTGTTGAAGAATAACAGCGTCCCACCATTCGATATCGGGAACTTCGAGATCGGACTAAAAACAAACGGATTTAGTTGAAAAAAACAAAGATTTTCTTTTCGTTCTACGTACAAAGAATTTCTTCGGTTGAATTATGGCAACTTTATTATCGACTGCGATACCGGTTGTTTTAGCTATTTGTGAGATTTCAGCTTGAAGTTTGTCTAGTCGAGCTTTTGCACGTTCACGATTGGCTTTTTCGATATATTTGCCTTTTTCATTGAAAGTAAATTGACGACGATTACGAACAGCTGGATGAGTTCTAAACGAAAAACGACATCTTGATGATAGGAAAACGAGAATTTCTCTGTTTACCCAATACGAGCATCGAAAAATGCAGCTGAAGCATCGAGACCAGGATGTTCGATGACGACTTCTTTCGCTGCTTTCGGCTTTGGTTGTTCTTGTTTAATAATTTCTTTTTTCTGCGTTCGAATATTCGCTTTTAATGTCGGTAAACGACTGGGTAGTTGAATGATTTCACCAGTTATCGAATCGATCGTACGACCTTCTTTATCAATAGTAACATGAACCGGTCGGTCACGTTCTTCTGTAACACCGGGAACAAGAGTTCCTAATAAAAAAAAACGAACTTTACAGTTGAAGGACGAACGAAATTAAAAAAAAACAGAAACTTACCCATTTGACCGGCAATACGCTCTTTTAATTCTGCAAGACGTTGTTGTTGTAGATTTGGTGACTAAAAGAATTCGAAATGATTTACAAATGAAATTAAATCAATTGAAAACTTACAGTGAACTTTAGTTCTTGTTGACGAGCTTGAATATGTCTGTGAGCATTGGCCATCATACCACGAATCTAGAACGAAAAAAAAACGAGCTTTTTAGAATGAAAACGTATTTTTCGACATGACATACGGCTGCAGCATCAATCGGTTCAATTTTTGGAGTGACCAGATTTTGTGACATTTTTTCACAGACAACAATTTACTGAAGAAAGAAATGTAATGTGCGTTTTATTTATAGCAGTTAGAATTTCGTTATTTCTATTGAGGTATTACAACAGAACCAATCAGAAGGCGGTACTGAGTGACATCTTTCTTTTTAGACATATAAAATAGATGGAGTTCCATTTCAGTTATGATTATTAAATTTATTCGAACAAATAAAAAAGAAAATAATTAAGAACTTGAACGTCCAACAAAAAACTAAAACAGAAAATAAATTAAATTTCAATTATTTAACCTAAAACGAACTTTTTCTACTGCAGTTGATGCTTGATTAAAATTATTCATTTGATGAAAACTCTTTGCTAACCATTGTGGTAATCTCGATGGAATGTTCGGTTTATTATATCGTTTATCAATCAACAATAAACATGCATAATCTCCTCGATGACGAATAGCTCGTCCAATACTTTGATTAATCGCTTTCCAACAGGTATTTTCATAGTATGCTCGACCGGTATTTTCATTCGATGTCGATGATTTAACTTTCATTGAATCCAAATATTTCATTTTCTCAACGATTTCCGATGAACCTATATTCGGATAGGGCATACCAACAACGCAAACACAACGTGCTAATTCATCGGAGAAATTAATTCCTTCACTCATTTTACCACCGACGATTGAAAATAATAAACCACCAGTTCCACTCTAAATCAATCGAAGTTTTCTTTTGAATTTTAACCGAAAACATGTTGAATATTTTACTTTAATCGATTTTGTATAATTTGAAAGTATACTATCGCAATCACTTGTCCGTTTTGGCTCCATAAAAATCTAGACAATAGCAAATACATATGTCGAATACAATGGAAAGCAAATTTCGAACCTTTTTCTTTTGAGTAATTTGATTCAAGACCGATGTTTTCTCGAAATATGCGTATGTTTTCTGTAGATGATCATAGGAACAAAAGAAAACAACGATACCATCAGGTACCATTGAACAAATTGAGACAAGAACACGACCTAATTCGTCCATCTGAAAAAAAAGAACAATACGGATTCAATGGTTTTGAAGAATGCATTTACCATCGCCGTATTCGAACGATTAGCAGCTGTAAATTCGAATTCAATATTTTTCGGACCCGATGGAAGACCAATTGCTAGGACATTATCTGGAGAGACAATGTGATCTAACAAAAACACATTCAAAAACTCGATTTTCGCTTTAGGACTATGTTACTGCATGATAATTGAAAGATTTTCTCTTCGGGTTGACCACAGGATAGAAACAAATGATCGAGAAATTCACTTATCTAGAAAATAATATGAATCAATCAGTGAGCTTTGTCTTTTCGATGATTACTGGTCGCATTGTTCCGCCTAGAAATCGAGAAGTTTTATTCTAAAAACGAATACAAAGAAAAGAACTGACCAGCGACGATGACTGAACGAGCTTGATTAACGATTTCATTGAAGAATGAAGATGTTCTCAGTGCAAAAAATTTGATCGAACATTGCCCGAGAGTTTCTTTAGTAACAATAATAACTTTTCCATCTTCACGTGGATTTGTTAAAGCTTCGAGAAAAGCTGCAAATATTGCGAATGAATTCGAAGTACGTTGTTCTACTGGTTGCTCATCCACAACGTCCGCTATTGGTTGTTTTTGTGTTTGTTTTTGTAATAACTTTTGCAATGCACTTTCAGTTGGCTTCTTCTCTTGACTATCTGCCAATTGATTTTTATTAACTGGATATTTCGACATAAATCCATGCAACTAAAATGTATGAACATAGATCTTTATGAATATAATGATGTGTATTGTACTTTTTTTGTTAGTTCATTATTTTTGATATAATCAATTAATTGAAATAGATTGACATAGATGCTTGCATCGGAGAGATAATCAATGAGATCGAACGTCGAATTACCAGTTGTATTTGATGAAACAACAAGATTACTCCATTTATCACTGTCGAATGTTGATGGAAGATTTTCTTGAGCTACAACAAAAAAAAAGAAGTTTTATTCGAGAAAATAAATCGAATTTTATATTTACAACAAAGTGTTTTGATTAGACTCATTTGTACATCTAACAATTGTTTAATTGAAAGAAGATTTTTTGCTGTTAATCGTGTTTTATATTTATCATGATATCTCAACAATTGACCATAGGAATCAATTAACTAAAATTGATTTATTTTTCTATGAAATCATTTGTTTTTACGTCAATCAATTCAATACTTGATTGCCAGAGATTTCATTCGAATGCATCGAACAAATAGCATCCGGCAGATTATGTGCTTCGTCGATAATCACGATATTATCACGAAGTTCGATGCCACAAGCTTCTCGAGTCGATTTATGCATTAGTGTTTGATAGGGTAGAGCAACGAGATGAGCAGCAGCAATTGCAGCTCGAGTTGCATAATAAGGACAAGTATTGAGTTCACGAGAAAGTTTAACAACATCTTCGATGTCTTGTACTTCACTCTAGAAAAAAATAGAATGTACTGTGTTCGGAAAACTTGAGAAGGTATGTAAATACGAGAATATCATTGGAAAGACATTCGACTCGATCCTGTTGAAGAAATTGACAACCACAAGCCGTTTTCTGTCGTTTTCCTGATGTTGTTTTTTCTACAATGCAAATTTCAGTTCTCTGATGTTTTCTTTCAAAAAAATAAAACTCGGACTTACTTTCTTTCTTCTGCTTCTGTAAGTCCAAACATTTTTCATTGATCAATGTTAAAGATTTCAATTTTGTAACTGAATCATTGATACATAAATTCTAAATCATTTTTCTTTTGATGATTTTCTTCTTGAAAAATGTCCTACTTGTCGTGAACCGAGTGCAACTAGACGTAATTGATCGACATACTTTGTCTTTTGAACTTCACCGATAAATTGTGAAATTTGTGAATGTGTTCGAGTACAAAAGAAAATCTTCAAACAAAAGCAAAGTTTTGCCTCATTTCGAATGTCGAAACGGCCTACTTTTTGAACTTGTGCTTTCTTCTCTCGTGAATGAATCGAATCAGTTTTAGTTGGTGAATCAAGATCATCAAATAAACTCTTTTTATTATCATCTTTGATTAATAACTCTTCATCACTAAACAATCAGTAAATGTCGAATATGAAATCATGAGAAGATAGACCGTTTACCTGAAATCATCATCATTACTGTTAAATTTGAATTGTTCTTTGGATGATGAAGAATTTAGATCGGAATTTTCGGGTAGTTCATTATTAAATAAATGACGATATTTAGCATCGAAATCTCGTTTCTAAATTGATTTTACATTGATTGAGAGAGGAAGAGATTGAATGAAGAATACTGTACAGTTTTCTTGATACTAGCAGCTAGTGTATTCTTAGATGCATTAGCATACTGTTCTTCAAGATCAATTTTAACTTTTAATTCATCCTAATCGCAAAAAGAAAATAGAATTTGTTTTTTATGATTCCAAAAATCTTTGATCATAAACTCTGACTCGACGTTTCTCTCTGACGGTTTCCTCTTCTTTTCGTTTCATTAATCGTTTCAACCAATCATCTGTACTCGAATCATTTTTTGTCTCAATTGGTTTTAATAATTCTTCGTATTCATCTTTCCAAGATTGTATTTCATCGAATAACCATCGAAGTGAACCACATATTAAACTTAAACTTTTACCCTGAAGAGAGATTCAATTGAATAAATCAAATCGAAAGATCGATTACCGTTCCAGTTGGGGACTCGAATATGCCGTGTTTACGTCGATAAATGGTTGCATAGAGACCACGCATAAAATCGACTTGAATTGAATATGGATCGAATGGAAAACCAAATTTTGATACTTCCACTGACGGTTCGATGACCTTTTCCTCATCAGGTATTTCATTACAAGCAGCTAATAAATCTTCATCATTAATATCGTCATCATCAAATTTCGAAGTCATCTTTTAGAGAGAAATCAGTAGACTATTTCTTTTTCTTCTTTCTTTCAGTTCGTCATCATATGTAAATGAACGAAATATCATACTAGAGGGCACTAGTTTAAAGCATAAATAACGTTTGAATATGAAGTTACAAGTCGAATAAATGTTTTTTTTCTCAAGAAGATGTGATTTCGTTAATATTTCTTTACCTTTAGTTTTATTTTGCAAAAATATGTTACAATATATGCAACTGTTCTACTTATCCGTTTTATTTCTTCTTGTTGTTCAAGGTTTGTAATTAGCAAACTTTCTTTCTCTTCTATTATCGAAATATTTAGGTCAATCAAACTACACTTGTTCTCTCAACGATGAAGTAGCAGAATTTAGTCCTGTGAATTACATGATCTCTCATTCGGCATCAAATTTATCAACAAATTGTTCTGTTTCTCAATGTTCAACCAATACACACAGTTGTCATACTTCAGAAACATACTGTTTCGAATATCGAACACAAAATAATACCATTTACTGTGCACCTGCAAGTCTATGTTCTATTCTCGAACCTTGCAATGGAACTTGTTCATCAAACGCATTTGTTTGCGTTGTTAATTCATGCTGTGAACCCAAACAAAGATGCCTACCATTACTATTCACAACATTTTGTCCACAAATACGTAAGATTGCTTCTACATCATGATTCACAAACGCCACATTTCTTTACATTGCTGCTAGAAGTTGCAACTACGACTAGAGCAACATCAACAACAGTACCAGTAACAAGATTAGGTAACGGTTTTTCATTAAATGAGATCGTGCTATGAAAAACTATATATTTGTTTATAGGAAGGTCAAGTACGGCGTATATGAATGAAGCTCGACGAAATCATGCATCAACAGTACTTTTCGATGGAAAAGTATTAGTGACTGGTGGATTTGGATATAGTGACTCCTTAAAAAGTAGTGAATTATATGATCCATTGACGAGAAATTGGTCGAAAGTCGGTAGTATGAATTACGACCGCTTGTTCCACACATCATCGAGACTACCAGATGGAAGAGTAATAGTAACTGGTGGCTATGGTCATGACTCCAGTTATAGCACTTTTACTGTTTTAGAAACTAGTGAAATCTATAATACAACTACTGGAGTCTGGTCAGATGTTGGTATTATGCAATCAAGTCGAATGAAACATACAGCTACGATATTATCGAATGGCAAAGTGCTAGTGGCTGGTGGTGAACAAAGTAGCCTTATATTGGACAGTGCTGAACTATTGAACTCAGCATCAGGGACATGGACAAATACGAATAGTACGAATCATGTTCGATCACAACATACTGCAACACTATTAGCTGATGGGAAAGTATTAGTTGCTGGTGGTAGAAATAGTTCCGGTAGTTTAAATAGTTGTGAACTATATGATCCAACGACAGGAATGTGGAATTACACCGGTAGTATGAATCATTCTCGATTTGGACATACTGCAACAATATTACCTAACAGAAGCGTATTGGTGACTGGTGGCGAACAAAATAATGGTTATTTAACTAGTAGTGAGTTATACGATCCAATAACAGGTGTATGGACAACATCTGGTAATATGAACCATGCTCGATCACAACACATAGCATCGATATTAAATGATGGCAGAGTCTTAGTCGCTGGATGCAGTGCAAATGCAGTAGAACTATATGATTTTTCAACCGGAACATGGACGATTACCAATAGTATGGAATATAATCGAATTTATGGTATGACATCGGTATTGACTAATGGAAGTATATTAGTTGCTGCTGGATATGGAATCATGAACTCTTTAAATAGTACAGAACTTTATGATCTATCGACAAATCTATGGTCATTTACTGTTAATACGAATTATTATAGAGAACGGCATACTGCATCCGTTCTATCAAATGGAGCAGTATTAGTAGTTGGTGGTGGATTTTCTCTAAATAGTGTCGAAATCTACAATTCATCAACAAGAACATGGGCAATTGCAAATGCTATGAATTACGGTCGTGAAGGTCATACAGCATCGGTGTTAATCAATGGCAAAGTATTAGTCATTGGTGGAGAAATAAATGGAACGTCTCTTAATAGTGTCGAGTTCTATGATCCACTCATAGGCATATGGACAAATACGAGTAGTATGATTTCTGCTCGAAATAATCATACAGCATCCGTACTGTCAAATGGAACAGTGCTAGTAGTTGGTGGATTAAATAATGGTAATATCTTAGCTAGTTGCGAATTATTCGATCCAATAACAGAATTATGGGCAAACATTAGTAGTTTAAATCAAAGTCGATGCGGACATACAGCATCTGTATTACAGAATGGAAAGATCTTGATTGTTGGCGGATCTGACGGTATTAATTCTTTGAATAGTGCTGAGCTATTTGATCCAACAACCGGAATATGGTCTTCGACTGGTAGTATGACATTTACTCGATATCAACACACAGCATCAATGTTACCCAACGGAACAGTATTGGTTACTGGTGGTGGAATATATGGTGGTGCGTTTAATAGTACAGAATTATATGATCCATTAACAGGCTTATGGACAGATGCTGGTCATATGACTTACGGACGAATTGGACATACAGCATCAGTATTAAATGATGGAAAAGTGCTCGTTATTGGTGGCACTGGTATTTGTGGTGCTCTGAATGTTCCTGAAGTGTATGATCCGGCAACAGACCTATGGACAGCGGTAGCTAAAGCCAGTAATCTTCGATTGGGTCACTCGACAACTATTTTATCCGATGGACAAGTTCTAGTAACAGGTGGAAGTAGATCTGCTGGCTGTTTGAACACTGCTGAAATCTACCAACCATAATAATTTAGTCTCCTCTTTCTTCTTTTTAAATAAAATCAATATATAAACTAAAATACGTAGATGCATCAATTAATGTTTCTTTTTGACCATGAAAAGAATTCTATCGAAGTTGTAGCTGTTGAAAGATAAGAACGAACATTTGATTCATTACTTTCTTCAAGACAAACAACTGATCATTTTACATTTCATTCTATTGAAATCAAAATCATGAGACAAACAAATCGTGTCGAACCAATCAATAACAATAATTCAGATCAAGCTATTGTAATTACAACCTTAGAATTAGATATTAATCGTCAAGTAGAAGTAACACCCATTGTAAGAAAAAAACAATTTTCGTTTCTCCGTTTAAACAACTGAATTCTTCTAGAAAGAAACAATTGTTCCTCGACCACCTTCACCAGTTGTTCGGTCTTTCAAGTAAAAGAAATAACTGATTTATGAAAATCATCGAAAAAAAAAAGATTTTCTTTCATTGTAGACTCTCACGAAAACTTGTTGGGTGTATTAGTTGTTTATTTTTTACGATCGGCATAGTTATTATTTTTGTAACAATTCTCAGTTTCAGTTTTCTATTTCGCAGTATGACGATTTTGTTTTATTTATTGAAAAAAAAAACTTTCATCATTCTAATTAATAGAAATGAACGCATCGAAACAAAGTAATATAGAAAGTAAGTATTCTATTTTTATTCTACAAATATGATATATTTTAAAATATGATAAAGGATTTAATTTCGAAATGTTACAATACGGAATTCATAATATTAAATATCCTTCAAGTTCAATCGTAACGGATATTAATAGAAAATTAATAGAAAATTATGTTAGTGAAAAATCATTGCTTAATTTATCATAAAAGAGTTTTTAGTTTTCAGACCAATTAACAGCTGAACCAGGTTATCGTCATCTAGAGATCAAGAAAATCTCAATTGCAAATCGAACAAATATTCTTTCCTGTCCAATGGTTTTGACACTTCAAAATCTTCGAGTTACATTCGATTCGTGTCCAACTTGTTTCCAACAACGTCATCGCCTACTTCATCATGTATTCTTCAATCAAACTGCTCTTCGACAACCATTCAATCTTATTGTCCATAATAAATCTCTGTCGATTCGAATTTCTGCCTTATCGACTTCGAAAGAATGCTTTCCTTTTCTTTAATAAATATATTGATATGACTTTTATCAACTAAAAACTCATTGTCAGTGTATGATATCTTGTAATAAAAAATGTTTTCTTGTTCTTTACTAATTAACTGTTTGTATTAGTCATTCAAACAACAACAACAACAACAACAACAACAAAAAAGAAAAGGAAAACTATATAGCTAATCGACATTTAATTATGCTCGAGGGTTTGAAACAATCAGGTGTGTTTAATTTCACAAGAATTGAAGTGTTCAATTATCGAGATAAAATAAGTAATGCTAGAAATCTCAAATGACGTCGATCGAAATAGCTGAACTTACGTCTTTTGATCATCATATTACACATTAATGGAGAAGAAGAAAAGTGTTTCTTTTATTAAAAAAAGAAGAAGAGAGAAACTTAAGTACTAAATTGAGTAGTTGCGGAGAAAAGAGGAACAGAACATAATTAATTTATTATTGAAATATTGATTAAATCATATTTTAAAACAAATTTGAACAGCCGTAAAACGATAAGAAAGATGAATTCATTTATTATTCCATATACTCATCAAATTAAAATGTTGTCAGGCACAGAGACAATTCAGTTGACTGCACACAGCAAGCTCGAAGCAAACGAGAAGAGAAGAAGAAGTCTTTCATGTACAATACGCGTATACATTGGTGCTCTATTTTATTCTCTATTCGAGCCAATGAAATAGCTTCAGGAAGAAGAAAAAAGAGAGAAAGAGAATATAATTAACATCGCTATTACTTTTTTTTCTCTCTTCGTTTTTCTTTTCTATTTCTTCTTCTTCTTCTCAGTGTGTGCGCATTAACGATCAAATTATCCACTACATTTAATAATTGAATCAAATAAACACACACGCATACACAGAGGTATATCGATGACAGGGTTTACCATTGCTTGTTTACTTGAAAAAGATCTCAAAGAGAAAACTTCGAGTTTATCACCAATACATCAACAGGATGATGAACACGATTCATCAACTGAACAAACAAATTTCGATGAACGTCCACGAAAAGTTCGTCGAAGTCGAACAACATTTTCAACCTATCAATTACATCAATTAGAACGTTCATTCGAAAAAACTCAATATCCCGATGTTTTCACACGTGAAGAACTCGCAATGAGATTAGATCTGAGTGAGGCACGTGTACAAGTTTGGTAAGTTTTAAATTGAAACGAAAACGACTCAATTTACCTTTCATTTATTCAGGTTTCAAAATCGTCGTGCCAAATGGCGTAAACACGAGAAAGCTCTCGGTCGAGAAAGTCCAAATTTTCTCTCATCACCACATGATATCGAAGCATTTCGTCAACAAATGTCAACGTATCTATCGAATTCAACTATTCAATCACTACCACCACCACCAACAGCTGCAGCATTGCCACCACCTGCACATTTTCTTCCATTTTTAATGGGTCATTTCAATCAAAAATTACTAGCACGTTTGCCACTCAATCCTCCGACGAACTTTAATTTATCCTATCTAAATCATCAGCCAACATCATCGGTTTCGCCATCGTCAAATTCATCGTCATCCGAATCATTTCATTGAACAGTATTTGTACAGTTGTGTATTTCGTTTTTTTTTCTTTTCTTTTCTTTTGAAAGTAAATGCATCAATCTTTGAATTTGAGAGACAAAACGGAAATGTAAGACGGATTGCATGTTAAACAAGATACAGAAAAAAAAACATAAAAGAATAAATAGAAAAAGACTAAGTCTCGATCTAATCAAATAATCCGAGACTAATCTGTTGTTACTATGAAAAGATTCAATCGATTATCTGGTTCATTGAAATTTTGATTCTAAATCAATTGTCTCTCTCTCACCTATTGCGTGTATGTGTGTTGTCAATGAATAGAACTACTCGAATTAATTGTGAACGATTTTGTCGTCGATTTAAGTATCTTGAATAGAATTGACGAATATTGTCACATGTACTCTTAAATCGATCGTACACTTCAAAATAGATTTACTCATTAAAATATGTTCGAAAACAAAAATTAAATTGAACGGAAATGAAGATTTCTTTTGAAGATATATCAATAGAATCATTAACAATATGTCCTACTGAGCGAACATTAATCGATTCAATTGAAAAGAAACACTTGAGGGCAAGTTAAACTATCATTAACAAAATAATCGATACACCTTGTTTCTTTTCTATACAAGAACATCATCGATGTCAAGAAAACGAGAAGAAAAGAGAGAAACGACATTATTATGTATTCGTCGATTAATTGAAAGCTTGATTACATTTTAATGATGAAACTAGGCTTGTTTCCTAACAAGTGTCTGATGAGAATCAATTGTTCATATCCGGATTTTGTCGTTTATTTCTTTAATCATTGACATTAGTTTTCCTCTCAACATCCGATCTTTATCTATACAATGGAAAAATATTGAATAAATGCAATTGTAATATTCAGTAATAGCAAGAATGTGCTAAATCGAAGTGCATAACGTTGTTGTTTCGATGAATGTATCGAAAGATATTCGAATAATGACGAAAGAATATATTGACCGTCCAATGCGTAACAAGGTACTGCATTAAAAAATGCTAGTGCAAATGAAAAAGCACTTACGTATCTAATTAGGCAAATATCATTTTGATAATTAACTAAGTTAGTTTTTTTTTTCTTACTGTAAAAATAATGGAAAATCAGTAATGAAAATGGTTGGAATAAATGTATATTTAGCTTGATATGGTTGAATAGTAACTAGAAAACAAAGTCTGTGTTCGTGATTTTGTCTTTCTTCAATTGTTTTAATTACTTGTACGAGAGATTTCGATGATTGAACCAACGAAAAGAATCGTTGGTCCTTGATCGTGAGATATTCGAATTAAACGTGTGACATTATCAGCAGAGAATGGACGGAGACAAAACGAGTCCGATGTCGATTGTTGACAATCAACATTGGAAAAACATGTCGGATGATTAATCGCAGTACGAGCTGCAAGACAAGCACCATTCAGATTAATCGAAGACGAATCTGATTGATAGAGAAAACAATAGAGTTTTTCCGATAGATTTTGACAACAATCATGATTCGTTGTTTGATTATATTCTAGATTTTCGAACAGAAATTCTTAGTTAGCTCGTTATTCATTCGCATACCGATACGATTCGAGAAAATTTGAATTTGAGATGATGTCAAGCAATATCCACTACTTTCAATTGCTTGTCGATCTTTAATTGATCGTAAACATTGATACCAGTCATTAGCTGTTTGAACACGACAACCGTCAATCGATTGAATTGCTGAATATTTCGGTAGAAGATTATAGAGAGGTGATGTCTAGACAAATATTGTCAATTGAAGAATTCAAATTCAATCCACGTTCTACTTGAGATACAGATTGAACCAGAGCAGTTTCTGTATAAAAATTTCGTGCAAAATATGGATTGACAAGAAGACATAGAACAGCAATGACAACGAGAATTATATTATGAAAAACACCTGCGCAATAAATTCTAAACTCCAAAAACTATCGAAATGCAAAAAATCAAACATTGAAAGTACCTCAATTGTCGATATGCTGAAATCATTTCGACTTGTTCTTGATTCAATTCGACATAAGCACCCGGATAGATAATATACAAAAAGTATCCACAACCATTCACTCGAATTTGCTCGCTAGATGCTGCAACTGCATGTCCGAATTCATGAAAAACTGTACAAACGAGTAGAGCAAGAAAAAAATGTATAATTTGTTCGGACGGGACATTGACACCGGGAATCTGAAAATTCAATCATATTCTTTCGTTAGCAAGTCGAATTCTCGTCGAACAAACAAACTATCGGTTGAATTAATAATTGATCTCGTTGAGTTGTTTGATTCATCGAATTCGAACGATCACTTGTCAATAGTTCATAAACCGTTTTCAACGGTAAACATATCAAAACTAAACAAGCACAAACGGCCGTTATCAACGCAATGAATATGCCAATCGTAAACCAAATCTTCCAAACACGTGCATAACGTGTTCCGAGACGGAAAATATTTCGATTGAATGTCGTTGTATAAAATCCAATATTTCCTAAGGATATGTGACAACCGCATGCACGAAGAAACCGAATATAAGAACGTTTCGTTTGTGGAAAATGCTAGACGAAAAGAGTTAGTCAATAAAGAAAACAAGCAAATTTTGAAAATCAACTGACTAATAGAAGATAATTGATCGAATGAATGGTAGACCAAAATAGACAGAGTTGAATGAGCAAACGAATGAACATGAGTCGGTTTTTTTTTTGGAAAAAGAAATCGATATATTCTGAAGAAGTCGTTTCAAAATGAATATAATTAGTTTTCGAAAAAGAAAAAAAAAACGATTTTTTTGTACATAAAAAAGAAACGAAGGTAAAAACAGCAATCGGAGGGATTTATTTATGGGTTTGATTTGTTGTAAATTTGTAAATAGTTGCTGGATCAGGTTTTTTTGCTACTGGCGGTGGTGGTGGTTTGCGTGATGGCGACGGCGAACGACGAGTAAAAAATGATTCATCATCATTTGTCGATGGTGGCGCCGGCGTCGAAGTGGCAATTGTTCCTTTGACGAGCGGGACGGGTGGAGTTGATGTATAAACTGAAACATAAACTGGAGCCGTTCGAACAACAGCCGGTGAACATGGTTGAGACGATGACGTCGATGAAAGATTCGTTGGAATATCTAAACTACGAGTCGAAGGCGATGAGAGTTCGTCATCTGTTGGCATAAATATTCGCTGTGGTGGGATTGTTGTGATGGGCGGAGTGGTGAAACCACCCGACGATGTGAACATTCTCTGTTGTTGATTATTTGACATTCTCATTTCAGGTTGATTGACATTGATTGAATTAGTTATGAACATTCGTTGATAAGGTACTTCACTCGATGAATCCGAATCGGATAGACGGGGCGCAGCACTGACATATGCATTTTCGTGTTCGTCGTCGTTGTAGATTCGAGAACGAACCGGTGAACTATTTGCTCGATAATGAATTCGATTGATTTCGCCAACGAAACGGTTCGATGGCGAATTTATTGGACTATTATGTGCATCGGAGAGAATCGATGCTGACGATGATGAACGAGCATGACGAGCGAAAAATGACAGATCGGCTTTCTTCAAAAATCGAAACAATAAAAACAAAAACAAGAATTTCTTTCATTTGGAAATTACTTTGTCTCTCGGTTGTTCCGTATCGGAAACACTCAATTTGTGCCAAGACACAACCGAATCTTTGTCCGATTCATTTTCACTATCTCCAATAGAACCGATATGACCTGTTCGTTGTTGTTTATCGTTCGAAAACAATGAGGACGTCGATGCAGGTGAACCTTCACGTGAATCAACGAAACCTTTGTTGAAACCACCGATTTTCGAATCGTCCATGTTGAAATTAATGGCAGCTAGGCCCATTTTATTCATCCATTTGGCCATTTCATCTCGAGTTGAACAATAAAAATACTCCGGATATTTACTACTTTCATCTGCTACACGGAAAGCATGTTTTTTGCGATCAGGTGCAGGCGAAACGTTTTTTCCTTCTAATTTAATTTCAATCTCTTGATTTTTCTCGTCTTTTGATTTGAATATGTACAACGTTCCGCCTTTCAAAACACACCAATACGTTCTCCATTGAGGCAATGAAAGTGTGCCTTTGCGTAGATATCGATGGAGAAAACCTTCACAATCACCTTTGCCCAAATCTTTACACGAAATTTTTCGATAGGAAGCTAAAAACAAGAAAGCATTTGAAAAAAAGAATAAATCGAAAATCATAATTACGTTTTCGTTTCGGAGGACGTCGTTCAGTTGTTCCTGAGTTCTAAATTTGATCAAATTGAATTTCAATAAAAGAAATGAATTTCAAAATTTTTTGCTACTTTGCGATTTTCACGGTGATTTAACGGTGGTTTATTCGCAACAATCCCATAGTTATTATGTCCTACGATAGGTCCATTTTGTATTTTAGGTTCATTTCGATAGCTAAAAATGTCAAAAAGATAGGATTTCATATCCGTAAAAAAATAAGTCTTTCTTCTCTTACGTCATTGTTTTTCTACTGTCAACATTTTGTTGTCGTTTGATTCGTTGTTGTTCTGACTCCTGCAAAGAAAAAAAATATTATTTCTTCTTTTGTTTTTTTGTTAATTTAATAATAAAATTCTACGGGAAATATATTTGTTAACGATGTGTGTCGATCATCGGCATGTCTGTCAAGTGTTGGCGACGAAGAATTCGAGATGATTTGTTCATCATTTAATGATGGTGATGGAGAATTTTGTTTATAGTTTGAATTAATACGTGTAAGACCGACTAGTTGAGGTTCATCTTTAACATTCTGTTCGTTCGTATCAGGAATAATAGATTTTGAATTTTGACGTGGTCGTAAAAATGTTCGCAAATATGATTCGATATGCTAATAAGAACAAAAAATATTTTGCTTCTTTTTTTTTCTATCTTTCGAGTTTACCGATTTTTTTTGACTTTTCGGTGTTTGACTCGGTGATGATGAAACATTTTTATTTTGTTTCGAATTTATAGTTATCGGTGATGTTGGTGAAACGATCGAAACTGATGAATTCGACGATGATGGTTCGATTTGATCGGATATTTGACTAATATCATTCGTACTATGACTAGTTTCAGTTATTGACTCAGTTAAATCGGGAAGTGATGAATGTTGATCACGTTTTATTTGGGACGAACGTTTACTTTGATAGAGAGTTTCATCATCACTTTCAACATCAATCTCCCTACAAACACAAACAAACAGTCAGTCAGTCAATCGATTTAGCACAGATAAATCAAAGAAAACATTGAGACAACATAGAGAGAGACAGAGACTTGTACATGTACAACTAATCTACCTGATCTTCTTCTCGAATGCTAAATGATAATCAATGAAAAAATAAAATCTATTTTCTTTTTCTTATGAATAGATACCCTTCTTGTTCTAATAATCGTATTCGAGTATCTTCAGCTTGTTTCATTCGATCTTGAGCAGCACGTCCACGTGTTCGTCGGGGATTAGGCGTTAAATCAGCATAACGTTTCGGATAGATTTCGTCCTCATTATGTCGAGGCATTTTTTTCACCAATAAACAAATTTCCTTCGGACGAGATGAAGAACGAAGTAGTTCAGGAAAATGTTTCGGATCCCAGCCGATCTAATTTAGTTTTTTTTTGTTAATAATAAAAAAAAGCAATAAAATGTTTTGTTTTTACCACAACTTGATTATTAATTTCGATGATTTCATCTCCAATATTTATTGCTGTAAAACCCGAGCCCATCGAACTTATTGCCTAGAATGATTCATGAAATCTTCTTCTTTTCTGTTTTTTTGTCTAAATTAATTACTTCAGTTTCAATACTCGAAATAACATGTGTGTAATCTGGCATTGTTGTATATTCAATATTCTAAATTCGAATGAAATTACAAAACTGATTTTGAATTAATTGTATTGTTCGTCTTACGACATCGTCTTTGATTGGACGTCGAAGATTAACTCGTGTTAAATAGCAATCAGACGAAAATAATGAATCTTTATTTTGTCGAACGAGAGAAATAGCTGTTGTTCGTAATTCATTGATCTTAACATTGAAAACAACAATAAATCATCATGATTTTCGAGAAAAATATTTACTTCGAGAATTAATTTTGATTTCGGCATATTTATTTGATCAATTAGACGTAAATTTCGGACTAAAAGTCGTATCTGAACAAGTGCCTTGATAATTTTTCGTCGCAATTCAATATATTCAACGATTTCAATAAAAGGTAATCTGCCAAGCCAATGACAAGTTTCAACGATTGCATTCGATAGATTGCTAATAGATGTATAAAATTCCGGCGAATTTGTTACATTACTATTATCATTTATTGCTTCATCATTCTTTTTTAAAATATTGTAACACGTCGTTGCCGTACAATGAATGCGCATAAATAAAAGAGCAAGTGTTTCATTACTTAAACGATTGACTAATGTTAGAAGTAAATCAATTGATTGCATGATAATTAATTGTTGGTCAAGTTTAGCGATTCCCATTTGAATGAGATCTTCACGGAGAAGTGTAGATAATGCTGCACCATTGACATGATGTTGAAGAAAGAGATCACTAATTTCAGATTGAATACCTGCGAGACCTTATAAATTCGAAGAGAGAAAAAAATAACAGTTTTTTTTTGTTTTTTGTCAAGATTAATGTCTCAAGATTTTACCAGCTATCCAACTTGCGACTTCATTCGGTTCCCAACGAGCAACCATTGTTGCACGTTCACGGGTTAATTTGATCGATCCACTGTTATAATGCAATGATTGCATATTGAAATGATCTTACTACGTTTTTTTTTCTTTACTCTAATTGATACTTAATATTATACTTGACATGTTTTTTTTCTAAATAAACAACAATTTTGCCTTTTTCTAGAACTCGACGAGAAAAAAAGAATAGTTGAGGGAGAAGAGAAGGAAAAATAATCTTGTCATTTTGTCTGAATATCATTGGATAGATTTTTATTCAAGAGAAAAAGATGACGCTAGATTGAATTTATTTTTTTATTCGTATTCATATACAGATTGTCTTTTTGTTCCTTAGAAAGTAAATAATGCTCGAATTGTATCATCTTTGAGCCATGCATCAACAAATTCTGATACACCGATGGCACCGGACTTGTCTTCATCTAATTTCTCGACAAGAGCTGCAGCAGCTGGTTTTGCTCCTTCATTAATTACATCCGTAATGCGAATATCAGATAAAGATTCATGATATGTTCGTAGACATTTAAGAATTCGTTCGAGTTCTTTCTTGGTCACTAGATTGTCACCATTTTTATCGATAATACGAAAAACAAAATCAGCTTTTTCAATTGGTGATTCGGTTTGAAAGAATTTTAGACTCATTAAATATTCAACAAAATCTATATAACCATCATTATTCGTATCGATAGCTGAGTAAACACATGTTGTTAAATATTTCGTGTATTTCTTTTTCGTTGGCGGCAGATAATCGCCGAGTAAATCTTCTAAATGCGATCTTTTTAAATGACCATCGGTGGCAACATTGAAGAATTTCTCATGTTCTTGATGAATAATTTCATCGGAGAAGCCAGTTGTCGATCGGCAATGTTCAAGCGTTTGTTCAGTTAATGTTTTGTAAATTTCACCTTGCTTTCGAAATAGATTTCCCATTGGTAACAATCGAGTAAAAATATCACGTGTTCTATGACGAAGAAAAGGTAACGTGTGCGTTTATCGAGTATAGACTTTTTGAGCCCCAGAAACGAGAAAAAAAAACAACAAAAACATCTTACGATGATGATTCATCGACACGGTTCTCGTTGACTTGCACGAAGAAAGACGAATAAGAAGATAAGCCGAAACGAGAGAGAGAGAGAGAATGAATCCATTGTCCTATGTATCTTATCTATCAATCGATACAAATATAAATCGCGATGTTTTTCAATAGAATTGAAAGAAAAATTGATTTCTATTCGAAACCAAACAGGTGCCAATGACTGAGGACTTTCGAAGTCGATCATTTTTACTTGAACATGTACAGAAAACGCTTGATTTCTACGAAGATGTAGTTGTGGATCCTCGAGGTGGTTTCTATCAATTTTTCAAAGATGACGGCACTGTTTACGATCCACATACTCGACATTTAGTTTCATCAACAAGATTCGTTTATAACTATGCCATGGCGTACATTCATTTTGGCAAAAAAGAATATCTTGAAAAAACTCGTCATGGTATTGATTATGTTCGAAATGTTCATCGAAATCCTAAAACAGGAGGTTATGCTTGGGTTATCTATGATGGTCGAGTTAGTGATGATACGAATCATTGTTATGGTTTTGCTTTTGTCATGTTGGCCTATGCATATGCTTTACGTGTTGGAATTGAAGAAGCTCGTGAATGGCTTCGTGAAACGTATGATACCATGGAGAAACATTTTTGGCTCGAAGAATACGGTTTATATGCTAATGAAACAACAGATGATTGGCAATTGAAAGATTATCGTGGACAAAATGATAATATGCATTCGTGTGAAGCAATGATCGCTGCGTATGAAGCAACCAAAGATGAACTTTATTTAGAACGTGCTAAAACAATTGCGGAAGTATTAACGAGAAGTTCAGAAGAATTACATTATCAAGTTTGGGAACATTTTAAACTCGATTGGTCACCTGATTTGGAATATAATAAAGGTGATCGAACGAATATCTTTCGTCCATGGGGCATTCAAACAGGTCATCAAACTGAATGGGCAAAACTTTTGTTGATACTCGATCGACATGATTCACAGCCGTGGCATCTCGAACGTGCTGTTCGACTATTCGATCGTGCAATGAAATATGGTTGGGATGAAAAAAATGGTGGTCTTGTCTACGGTTATGATATCGAAGGAAATCCGTATGATGATGATAAATATTTTTGGGTACAAGCAGAAAGTTTAGCAGCTGCTGCTCTACTTGGTGATCGATTGAAAGATGAAAAATATTGGCAATGGTATGATAAAATTTGGGATTATAGTTGGACATATTTTGTTGATCATAAATATGGTGCTTGGTATCGAATTTTGACACCAACTAATGAAAAATATTCTGATGAAAAATCTCCAGCAGGAAAAACAGATTATCATACGATGGGTGTGTGCTATGAAGTTTTAAATGTTATTGACGAAGAATAATATTTTTGCAATATTTGTTTTTGATTTTTTAGTAATAATAAAATCCGTGATTGATAGTTTATGGATATGAAATATCAAATGATAGTAAATCTCATTGACCTTAGAAGGATTATATTTCACTGACTTTCGAACAAAATAATTTTGATGGACCAAAACAATTTCTTTTTTACTGTACTAAAATTATTTTTGTAAGCTTTCAAATGAGGGTGATTTTTTTATTCCTCAAAGATTGTGCAATCCACTTGTTTTATCTATGAAATACAAGAACAACGGAAATTTCCATAAATGGGTCTCGCACACAAGAATAATGGAAAATTCCAACGACTTTTGCAGATATAAATATCGAATTGAGTTGAATGCTTTCCTTACTATTCATCCGACAAAACAAGCATTGTACAGTACAATAAAAAGTGGGTCACATCTAAGCAAAAAAAACTAGTACTTCATATGCATAAATTCCTAAATAGCGCCACCGACCACAAACCCTTTTCTTTCACGTTGTTGTAGTATATCATACGAGTAATAGTATTCAATTCTAGAACATATCATGTAACGCTTAAAGTTGAGGTAATATTAGTACTGCAACTGATCGAATCGTTTCATGCTTGCTAAAGGGATTTTACGACTAAGCTCGAAATAGAAAAATGAACTACATAAGAATTGCTTTATTATTACATGTTTTCAGTCATTTCACAGCATTTTAACTGCAATAAAACTTTCCCTATCTTAGAAAGAATTTATCATTTGCAGAACAATGGCCGCTTCTACAATTTCCAAAGTGATCTTGTGGATTACTGTTGCCTGGGTTATTATGGTGTCTTTTCCAAAAAAAGCAGCTGCTGGACCAGCAGCCTTTGCTCTCTGTGTTACTGAAGCGGCTGGACCGGTTTGTGCTGCTTCAGCTGCCACAGGTAATTAGATTACATTGTACTTATTATGATTTCTTGACCAATTCTGATGTATTTAATTTTATTTACAGCTACTGCAACTTGTGCCGCGACAGCCTTTATCCCACCTTTATGGTGTGCTTGTATGAGTGGCTTAATGGAGATTTCTTGTGGAGCTGTATGTGTGTGGCCTGTGCAGCCACTTTTTTCGCACCAGGTCCTTAAATTTATTCAAAGGATGAAGTGAGTTTGATTGCGGAAATAGGAACTATTTGGAAATCATAATGAAACGTACACTATTTATATATAACCATGAAGATAATTAATTTTACTGCTTGTCTAAGTCATATTTTTGTGTAATATTGCTTTTCTTATTGCTTCAAATCTTTATTGTTCGCAAGGCAACATTAATTGTTTTATTTTTTAAAATTTTATCTTTAATAAATTGACAAATAATGCTCAACTTAAGGATTCACCAATCATTTTCTGAAGAAAATTTAATACGATCATCAGTGGAAGCTAATTCAATATCGATTTTTTTCTCTAAAGTTTACGCTCAGAGAACTAATGCTACAGTATGTTCGATTCAAAACAGATGTGTACAACATTATTCTCGTTGAAAAAAGAAGGATACTGTCTTCGTAGTAGCTATTATACATAACAATATTGAATTTAGACATTAACAAATGAAAAATTCAATGTGATTGGCAATGTTTTTGTTTGCTCGTGACATTTGTATTGCTTATTAGAAAAAGATAAGAAAATAGAGTAAATAACAAAATAAAATGTTGACATATAATACATCTGATCATACCATCAACAAGAATATATTTTCATTTTCGATGGATTCGAATACGACTGACGTTGAAATAAAATATACAAAAATCTTTATTAATAACGAATGGTTACAAGCAGAAAATGGAAAAACATTTTCGGTAATTAATCCAAGTACTGGCAGAGAAATTTGTCAAGTTGAAGAAGCTACGCGAGTATGAAACACGATAGTATCATTGATGTTTGAATTATATTTATTTGGATTAGGCCGATGTCGATAAAGCAGTTGTAGCTGCTCGTCAAGCTTTTCATATTGATTCTCCATGGCGTAAACTCGAACCGGCTCAACGTGGCCAATTAATGCATAATTTCGCTAATTTACTTCGACGAGACATTGATTATTTATCAGTAAAATCTGCATTTCGTAGATTTCATCACCTGTCTTTTTCTTCTTCTTCAATAGAAACTAGAAACATTAAACAATGGCAAACCGCTCGAAGAAAGTCGAGGTGATATTAATCTCTCGGCCGATTGTATCGATTATTGTCTGTAGATTTCTTTTTCTGAATGTTAAAAGAAACTGAATTGATATATTCTGTAGATGCTGGTTGGACGGATAAAATCACTGGTGAAACTATTCCTTCGGCATCGGATTCATTCGTTTACACTCGACATGAACCGATAGGCATCTGTGGACAAATCATTCCTTGGTTAGCATCCTTTTGCATTTATTAATACAATAAACTTCTCTTGTTCTAGGAATTATCCAGTTTGTTTTTAATTCACCAATTCAAATCGAAAATATTCGAATTCTATTTAGATTATGATGCTTGCATGGAAATTAGGACCAGCATTAGCCTGCGGTAAGATTAAGAAAACTTCAATCAAAAGTGCTTTATTAATTTATCGATAATTAGGAAATGTCATTATATTGAAACCAGCTGAATTAACACCATTGACTGCTCTCTATTGTGCAGCTCTGATTAAAGAGGTTGTTTTTCACAATCAAAGAATATAGCATTGAGTGGTAGAATTTCTTTTTCTTTAGGCTGGATTTCCTCCAGGTGTGGTCAATATTCTTCCAGGAGATGGACCTGAATGTGGAAATTCTATTGCCGTACATCAACATATCGATAAGATCGCATTCACCGGTTCTATTGACGTAGAAATTTTAAGAATCTACCAATGATTTCAAACTTTTTTTTGATTTTTAGGTAGGAAAGAAAATTCAAGAAGCAGCTGCTAAATCAAATCTAAAACGCGTATCCCTCGAACTTGGTAATTAACATTTATCAATTCACTAAACAACATTTGAAGAAAACTCTCTATTTAGGTGGAAAATCACCTCTGATTGTCTGTGAAGATGCTGATCGTAAGCACAATACATTCTTGATTTCACTTTGATATTTTCGAAATTAGTTGACTTCGCTGTTGCTCTTGCTCATCGAGCAATTTTTACGAATGCATCGCAGAATTGTACAGCTGGTACACGAACATTTGTTCATTCGAAAATCTACGATGAATTCATTAAACGAAGTGTTGAACTAACAAAAAAACGAGTTGTTGGCAATCCATTTGATCCAAATACAAAACAGGGTCCACAAGTAATTTGCTCTTCTTAACCAATTTACAAGATTTTCGAGAGATCTGTCTTCATTAGATAAACAACAGTCAACTTAAGAAAATTTTAAATTACATCGAATCTGGAAAAAACGAAGGAGCTACACTGGAATACGGTGGTGAACGTGTTGGTGATCAAGGATATTTTATCCAACCGACTATATTCAGCAATGTTGAAGACACAATGCAAATCGCTCGCGAAGAAGTTATTTCTTTTAATTCAATTCTAACATTTAGCTTCAATCGATACATTTACTTCAGATCTTTGGTCCGGTCATGTCAGTTCTCAAATTCGATTCTTACGACGAAGTTCTTCAACGTGCAAATAATACCTCTTACGGTCTCGGTGCTGGCATCATCACAAAAGATCGTAAATAATTATATATCGTCTCTTTTCGGTTACATTCTTCTGATTTTTAGTAACACGTGCACTAACATTTGCTCAACAAATTCAATCGGGTTCTGTTTGGATCAATGATTATGATGTTGTTTGCAATCAAGCTCCGTTTGGTGGATTCAAACAATCGGGTCATGGTCGTGAATTAGGTCGTTATGGTCTCGAAGAATACTACGAAGTGAAAACTGTCGTTATGAAAATGATTTAAAATTGGCTTAGTTCTTGTTTTTGGGAATGCTTGCTTTTATTTTAGTAAAATTTCTTTTTCAAGCATTACAAACATTTGTTTCCATGACTTTTTTTTTCATTGAAGAAATCCAACACAGCAAAAAAGAGAACGAGAGAGAGAGAGAAAGGGAACGAAAAAGAAAATAATAATAATAACAAACCAAAGATAAAAGAGAACTGGACGGATGAGAACGCGTATTTTTTGGAAGAAAGAAAACAAACGCAAACAAACCAAAAAAAAAGAGAAAAATAATATATATATTTATATATAGAAAAACACACACAACAAGAAAGATGCAAAAATTAATAAACAATCAAATATCTATCCTAGCTTAATTTTAAACACACACACACAAAGCAAAAGTGTTCTAAAAATACATGTGATTTTATTTACGAAAATTTGCATAAGAGTTTGTTTTGTTTTTTTTCTGTATGTGCGCAATGTGTATTAAATTTTGAAAAAGAAAAAAAAACGAAATGAAAAGAAAGTGAATAAAAAATAATAATAATAATAATCAGAATTAGGATCATAACATATTTGCTTTTTAGCAAAAACATAGAAAAAAAACGAGAGAGAAAGAGAGACGATGAAGTTTATAGAAAATATTCTCTTTTTTTTCACTACTGTTGTTGTTGTTGTTGTGTTTGTTGTTGATCGGTACTATCTGTCGAATTGTCTTGTTGCATCAAATCTAGACGCTCTTGTATAGCATCGGGCTGATGTTGTTGTCGACGATCGAATAGATATCTTTTACCTTGCGTATCAATGAACATTTGTCCATCGGTACAATCAGCACGAAGTATCATCGCACTATTATCACTAAATGTTACACGATAAGTACCTTTCAATAATGGATCTATTGATTTTATTGCTAAAGGATTCGATGTTGGATTCATATTTGTTGTTATTGTACCGCCACTAGCTGTTGAATTCAATGATGTCGATGATGTATAATTGTGATTAGAGTTCGGTTGACGTATTGTTGATGATGTATTTTCGGAAATATATGATGGCGATGTCATTTGTTGAGGATGAACTGAGAGTGGACGTGATGATGGAGCTAATTGAGGTGTGTATGTTACTTGATGATGATAGTTTGTGTTACTACGAGGAATATTCGAATTCGGATTATTATTATTATTATTGTTGTTGTTGTTGTTGATGTTTGTTGATGATGACATCTGTGTTGCCGATGAATTTCGCGTGCCTCGTACATCGGTATCAGATGCAAATATACGTCGATTAGATGTCATTGATAATGGAGTACCAACTGATGTCTGAGGAGCGAGACAGAGTTCATTGACAGTTGATGATGAACCACCGAATTGTTGAGATAATGAACGGCCAATGGAGCATGCCGAACCGGGACGTGTATTGTCCGGCTGTTGTGCGTGTTTTTTGCCGAATTGAACGGGAAATGTTTGAATCGATGGGAATTGACGTTGATTTTCTTCTAAGATTTGATTTTTCGATAGACAAAATGAATAAAATGTCAATGCATTTTCAAGCATTTGTCGGATTTCAGGACTAAAATGTTCAATAGAGGATATGTTCGGCGTTGTAACACGATCGAAATCAAGTGATGATTCCGATTTATCGATATTGTTCATGATTTTAATTTTCAATGGATCATCATATTTGAAATTTTCACGGTAAATCGAAATTTTTACACCACAAAGATAAACAACTTCGAAATCGACGCCTGTTTCCATGAGAGAACATTTTGCTTCAGGTGTATAAAGAACAATTTTAGCCATACGAGAACGAACTAATGTGACAAATCTATATGGAAGAGAAAACAAAAGTCAATAAAAATCCCAAACTAATTCGTTTCATAATTTACTTATGAGCATATTGGTATTTTTTCCAATATTCTGATGGTAATTGATCGAATTCATATTCTTGATAGGCATTTTTATCTCGTGGAATCGGTGGTGGATGATCACTAATGGGTGAACCATGACGACTATTGGGTGTGTAAGTGATTATACGCGAGCCATCATTCGATACACGAAATACATCGACAATACGACGTTTCGTACCTTTAGTTCGCATAGTTTCGAGAACAACTTCGCCATTTTCCATAATACTCATCTACGAAAAATGAAAAGATTTGCTTTTTAATTCAATCCGTACGTCTTACAATGAACGATTTCGTTGCTTGTCGAAGTGTTTTCAATCGTTGAGTATTGAGTGGCTGAAGTTTCTCTCGAATTTGTTCATTATTTGCATCAGAACTATTGTTGATCATTTGCTGCTGCTGCTGCTGTTGTTGTTGTTGTTGTTGAACATGACGTTGAAGTGTATTCGATGGATATCCATGTCGTGTCAATGTTGTTGAATACGTGTTCAACATAAAATGATTACTATTATTTGTTGTAAGAGATGCTTTTGAGCTTGGTTCGGATTTAGCACTAAAATCACGTGATGATTTTAGATCAGATCGAGCGACGCCACTATCACGTGAGAGTACGGATGAAGTTGCGCTATCGGGACGAGGATCATGGGTATTATGAGAACCATTATTGAGCCACTCGTTTAAATTCGAATGAAGATCAAATGATGGACTGAAATGACAATGAGAGAGATTAGAGAATCGATGAAATCGTCAGGATAAAATACCTTTGACGAGCATGAATAGGTTGTTGAGCAACTGCTGCTGGAGTTGACGTTGAAACAGGATAAACAAAAACGTCATGTGGGATTTTTGAACGTTGATTTGAGTTCATATAGATCGGCTGAGCATGATGAGATGGTGTTGGAGATGAAACAGGATCAGATCTACGAACAATTTTCATTAGTTATGAAAAGGAAGTTTGTTCTCTTTACGAATATTGATGTGCAGCATAGTTTCCACTTGTTGCTGACATACTAATTAATCCTGAACGTTGTCGTCCCATGGACACTCCAAGACCGCTGTCGACCGACGCATTCGGTCCCAACTAAATCGCAAAACAAAACTCTTTAAATGAATCATCATTGCATTTGCATATGATTTACCGATGATAATTTTTGATAACTATTCGATTCGTTATACGAATGTGATGAACGTGAATAATCTTTTGTAAAAAATGGATGATCACGAATTTCTAAATAAAGACTCTTGTCGAAAATTTCATTTATTCATTTGCAAGACAAATACAAACCCATTATAGTCGGTCGATCTTCCGGTCGTTTTCTCAATGTACTATTCACTAAATCTTGTGCTTCCTCACTAAATGTCGTTGGTAGTTCGTATTTTTCTTGTGTTACTTTACTCAAAGTACCATGCACAGCTAGATAATGAAAAGAAGAAACGATTACGAAATCATTATTGATTTCCGAAGACACGTACTATCGGTATCAAATGGTGGACGTCCTGTTAATAATGTGACAATAAGAATACCTAATGACCAAACATCCGTCGCAAAACTATGCGGATTTCGACTGGCAATTTCTCTAAATGAACCGAAAGAATTCTTTTTCTTCTATCAATACGGAAATTATCAATTACGGTGAGATATAATTCGGTGTACCACACATTGTTTCATTTGTTTGTTCACGTGTTAATGGTAGTTTTTTTGCCAAACCGAAATCCGCGATTTTCTTGAAAACGATCAAACCATTTTGTTATTTTTTTGTTTTGATGACACACTTCAGAATTCAAAACTTACCACATCAAATGTGTCATTTAATAACAAATTCGAGAGCTTAATGTCACGATGCAGAATTCCATGACTATGTAAATAGACAAGCCCGTCGACAACTTGTTTGGTTATATTTCGAGCTAAGCAACAAACAAATCCAAACATTGATACAAAAATGTTTTTTTGTTCAACTAGGAAACATACTTTCATGTTCGCTTAAAGTCTTTTTCTCTTGTAAATAATGTTCAAGATCACCATTGGAACAGAGTTCCAAGATTAAATAAACATATTTATCATCGCAAAAGCAATTCAATAATTCGACTATATTCGGATGTTTAACTTGATGATGAATTGTTATTTCAGCATTTAATCTATCGAGCATAGTCGTCGAACGTGAACTAGGTATTGGATGTCGATGTGTTGGATAGGATGGAAAATAATGATTATTTTCTTGTTCAAGTTTTTTTCTATCAATCTACACAACAATCGAATTCGATTTTTCAAGCATTTTCTTTTTATAGTTTTACCATTTTACACGCGACATGAAGATCATCTGATTTGCGTCGTGCGGCATGCACAGTGGCAAATCCACCTTTGCCAAGTATATGCGACACTTCATAGTGCTATGAAAGAGAAGAGAAGAAAAAAAAAATGAAAACCACAATATTATTCTGCTATTTCGAGACAACAACTGATTTCAATTTTAGTTCGATGTCGTTTTTCTAATTAAGATATCGGCATGATGCCCGAACTCTCCTCACATATGTATTCGATTAAGTGTTCAGTTTTTAATTTTAATGGAATTTCTTTTTTTTTTCTCTTATTTAATCGATGGAATTTTTACTGTACTAGATGTACGTTTTGAATAATTGATACTCAACAAACCAAAGCACATACGCGTATTCAAACATGCAAAACGAGATGAGAATTCTCTTTTCTTTTCTTTTTCTATGTTAAGGCCAGAGAAAAGGAAAAAATTCTCGATTTGTGAAATAATTATTGCTTTTACAGATATATGTATATACATGAGTTGACCATTGAAACATGATCGTTAACTGAAGAACAAGTCGTAAAAAGGGTAAAAGAAGGAAGAAAGGACGGAATTTATAGTGTCAGGCTTTTCTTTCTTTTGTTCTCTATTACCAATGATGTAGTCACGCCAACAACTTAGTTAGCTTGTTCGTGCGTGCTCAATCTCAAACGAAACCTTTTCTCCTTCTCCTTCTTCTTCTTTTTCTTCTCCTTCTTGAAAGAATTTTTACGTCATCCTCATCATCAACTCGTTACTCTGATGTGTATATAGGAGCAGTAAGAAGACCTCAATGTGTTGTTCAAGA